>Ga0256844_10000032_pt1 | contig 61177 bp, 68 predicted proteins | sample MusselsmetaG_FD_189100 | JGI IMG/M metagenome (GOLD analysis project Ga0256844, IMG submission 189100) | Mussel associated microbial communities from hydrothermal vent at the East Pacific Rise, Pacific Ocean - Mussels | ecosystem: Host-associated > Mollusca > Shell > Unclassified ... | reverse complement strand
GGTGGTTCACCTCCGATAGAGGATTTGTTTGGTGTACACGCTAGGAATTTAACCTAGGACCTTCGGACTGTTAGACCGACGCTCTAACACTGAGCTACTAGCACATATAGGCTCCCTTGAGTCTTTCCTCTAGGGATATAAAGTCATAGTGCGATTCGCTAAGTTGCACAGCACTAAAGAAGCTCTACTATATAGGTTTATGCCCGTATTTAACTGGATGGTGGGCACGGGACAGATTCCTTTCTCCAGGCAGCCAGTCGGTTTTTCATCTGGATAGGTTACATTTAGATTACCCCTGATTTCAAAAGCGTTAATCCCCTTGTAAAAGGGTTAATACTTTTTGGAGGGAATACCAAGTCGGTTTTTGAGCCGGGTCTGCGACCAATGACCCCACACAAACATCTTTGTGATGGTTCTGGGGGATACTGGCGGTAACACTTTTACGTGTGTATACCAGTCACGGATGATTTCTTTCGACCTTAAAGCGGCCTGCTGGACATCTCAGGAAACAGCTCTCTATAGAGTAGTGGGTTAACGTGCATATGACTCTACGGTTTTACGGTTGCGATTCCAACGGGACTCGAACCCGTGCATCCAGGTATGACCCCGGAGTTCTACCAACTGAACTTATGGAAGCACATAGTCCCCATCTTGGCAGACCCCATCAAATAGGGTTGGCTAGGAGCGATATGTAGATAGTGTGAGTTTATCGCGTCTGCATGATTATCTGTTTTAGACATCGCAAGAAGACAGGATTTGAACCTGCGTCTCCCAGACCGTGTCCAGGTATCCTACCAGACTAGACGACTTCTTGACATATGCACTCGGCCTCAGCGGAGTGTCATGCGAGAGGTGTGGGTTGAGCTGTGCATAATCCCTCGTTTTACAGCTAGTACTTTATTACGCAATGTGTGCCCTACGGCCAATAAGATACTCCAGTGAGTATCCTATGGACGTAGTTTATATCCTGGGCAATGTACAGTATCTTTGTGGTTCCCGAAAGCAATTGGAGCTTCAGTCCAGTCCTCTACCTTCACCTTGTTTCCATTCCACCATATCTGAGCATAAGCTACTTTCTCTGGTGTCAGGTTTGTTGTGCAATCATAGTTGGCACAGTGAGTTTCACTGCACCACTCTTTATCCCTATAACAAATAATCACACACCTCCTTTTGACCTTGGTGGTCTTCTGTTTGAGGCTTGTTCTTTTCGTGTAGCCCATTTACAGTTTGTGGGCTCATAGTTTCCATCATTTTCTATCCTCTCTATTGTTAGATTTTTATCATATTGGTGCGAATGTGCCCAGTTATAAAACGACATAAAGTCGTCCATCCATTCCTGACAACAAGAGATACCTCTTCCTCCATAATCTAAGTATGAACTGTTATTCTCATTGGTGCATCTTTGCTTCATACTTAGCCATATGTGATATAGTCTTGTATGTCTCTGACCATGTATTGTCATTGATTCCTTTAACATGCATTTGTGGCACATCTCTGCATTTGATAATTTGAATTGTGCAGCTTGTACTTCAAATGTATTATCACATAATGGACATCCAACTTTCCAATATCTATACTTTCTTGTTGTGTTTCCATTACCTGGAAATTTTGTTCCTAAATCCTCTATAAATCTATTTTCGTAATTCATAATTACTCCTTAGATATCATTATAGCATATCAGTCTTAATGTCACGATAACAGATCATGCTGGATCCAGGTCATCTGGAACCACGTAACACTCTCTAATGTAGTCGATACTTAATTTTGATAAGTGCATTGGATGCTTGACCACAGTTACGAAACCTTGTTTGTTTGTTGCTATCTTTCTATTGTTGTGACACATTACTGTGACAGAGGATTGCTTATCTTTACTTTTTAGTTTCTGTTGTTTCATCTTCATATCCTTTTCTGATATAGATTTTATTACTGATGGTTCCAGCACTTCTACCAGTCATTGCTGAAATCTCAGTATAGTTAAGACCTTGATCGAATAATTTTACAAATTCGTCAATTTCTTTTTCTGTTACTCTTTTCCCACCAACAGTTGGTCTGATTCTAGCTCTTGGTTTTTTACGAGCACGTTCCACAACAATTTCTTTTGTGATAACTTTTACAGGTTTCTTCTCTGAGTTGATTGCTACTCTGTTTCCCAGAGTCTCAGTCTTAACTTGAACCAGCATACGCTTCAGCTCTTTGATCTGTTCACCCTGGTTTACAAGGAGTTCTGTCATGAGTACCATTCTCTCATCTAGGTTGTCTAATTTTTTTCCATTGAACATGGCTATATTTCCTTTGTGATTTTATTTAACATTCCGAAAACTTGGTCTAATGCACCAAGTTTCACTTTTTCAGGTACGAATATCTTTTCTGATACACCGCTCTCTACCCAGCTATGCATAAGAACTTTACCTTCGATAGCTCGTAGGTGGTTCTCAAATGATGAGACTGTGGATACTATGTACTTTTTTAAGTACTCAAATATTATACTTTCCATTTGTTCATTGGATGCATATACTATCTTTATACGTTTATCACCATTTACTGGCATAATCTCTACAGAGTTTTTAATCCAGTAGTTTGATTTGTCTATGTATTCATCAATAGAACCAGCATCATAATTTAACTTTGTATATTTGTATGCCTCTCCATCTGTTGCGAATGACATTACTTTTCTTTGCACCACGCGTGCGGGTTCATATCCTGCCATATCTTCTCTGAATGCGTTTATCTTGTTGTCTTCATTTTTGGTGCGTGACCAAATATCTGATTCTTTTAAAGTATTGAATCCATTTGGATTGAGGATCATCTCTCCTGCAAGAGTAATGAGTCTAGCATTTTCAGCAGCCAGCCTAGCTTCTTCAATTAGCTTGTCGTGTTCTAGATCAGAAAGGAACCCATTGATCATTTTTAGGCCGTCGTTTTGCCACAGGTTTGCCATGTTTTACCTCCTCTAATTCGTTTAATTCTAAATTGATATCAATAAGTGCATCTGATTGGTTATCCAAGACTGAGCCGTGGTTCATTTGGTCTATAGCACATGCTGCAATGATTTGCCATGGAGTTACATTCTCTTCTGCTGCATGTTCCATCGACCAATTGAATAGATCGGGGTGAGCTTCTTCGAGTCTGTGAGCTAGTTCTGTTCTGAATTCATAATCGGTAATTCGATTACCTCTTGCATGAGTGTTCATGCCACGAACACCAGTATTTGTGTGTTGTTGGTCCATCATTTGTCTACGAGCACGCTCTATTGATTGCTGGTCAATGGCTTGCTCCATGTGTACTGGGTTAACAAGCGGGTCAGCCCATTCGTGATGAGGTATAATTTCCTCTCTGCCGAAGGGATGATCTACTGTTGGAGGATGTCTTCTGACAATGTCTTGGTTCCCAGCCATAAGACTCCTACGAAGCCTACGCTGATAGTCTTCATCGTTTAGTCCAATATTTCCCGTCAATGCATTTGCCATGACTCTTCCTTTTTAATATAGTTGTCTTAATTCTCCAACAACTCGTGGATGCCTCATCTTCTTTAGAGCCGATGAAACGATTTGTCTTACTCTTTCGCTTGTTACCTTTAATGCTTTTGCTGTGTATCCTAGTTCGTTATTAAACATGACAACATCTTCCAGTGCATATAATTCTCTGCTCGTAAGAGATATGGATCCTCTGTCTATATACTGAGCAACCATCTCTTCGACAATAACTCTGTCTTCGAGGTCGTTGTATTCTCCTTTGAGTGCAATACCCTCAAAGATAGTCTTGAGTGATGGTTCTTGAGGGTAGAACACTAATCCAACTGCTGAAGCATTCGATTTCACGAGAGTTCTTAATCTCAGTGAATAGAATGGATTGTCTTCAGGTTTTTGTAGTTTTAGAAACCTGCAAGCAGGACATCTCTTTTCTAAGAAACATCCTCTTTCCATTTTGAATGGTGCGTCGCACACATTACATACTTGTCTTCTTTTGCAGGTCATTACTTCTCCTTTAGAATTTTGTTGACTGTTCCTTTACTATATCCATGAGTGATGACATTGTTGTCTGATAGTCTTCTGGGCCATCTGATTCGTTTGCTACTTTATTTAAAGTCTCAATTGCTACATCAGCTATTTTTTGATCTTTTTCCGATAGATTCTCTGCTTTTACTATTTTAGCTATCATATCTACGAAGAATGGTTGTCCTGTTAGCATTTAATATCCTTAATGTTTTTAGTATTATATAGTATAATAGAAAAAAATACAAAGGATATCAAATGGGAATCATAGATGATTATTACAGAAACAAAGCGTTGAGAGGTGGAGGAACTGGAGCAGTTGGTCCTGTGACACAATCTAACTCTGCAGCAATAGATAAGGAAAGAGGATACTTTCCTAACTTTACTGGAATAGCAAATGCTATAGCTGGTCCATCAAATGAACCACGTTTCGCTAATATGTCTGCATTTATAGATAAGCTTCCTGATCAATACAAGTCTTGGGATGCTTTCTCTAAAGCTGGTACGATGAGTAACGCTAAAGCTATTGAACTTGGTCAACCACATCTCTCGCCAATGACACAAGAGGCAGAGGATTATGTTGATGGTGCTGATTATGATAAGTGGGCTGATGACTTCACTGCTGATGACATCGTTAATACAGTTGCTCCATTGAAGCCTGGTAAAACCAAGACTCCCAAGAAGCAAATGCAAAAACGTGCTGCAGTACAGAAAGCCGTAGCTCCTATGAAGAAGGCTGCTCCTGCTCCTGCACAGAGATATGCTACTGTTGATCCACTTAATTTGTTTGGTAACAAGAATGGAGTGAATCCATTTGGTCGTAGAGGCGAAGCTATGACAAATGATAGATTCAATGGAGGTGTGGTTCCAGTTCAGGAAGCTCCTGCTCCTCAACCTAGAGCTTCAAAGTCTAGCTTTGTTAACTCTGCACTAGATTTATTCTAGGAGTAATCCATGTCCTTAGAAAGATACAAACAGCAATGGGCTAGTCAGCGTAATGCTGAAGAAGCCCAACAGCCTATGTTTGGTGACTCTTCTTTCGCGGAAGACACTGTTAACACTGAGGCTGCAATGCAGATGATGAATCAGCAAGTAGCTGAACATAATCAAGAGTTGCAAGCTAATGCTTTTGATCAACAAATGGCTGAGTACAAGATGTCTCAAGACATGATGACTCAAGAACCTGGGCCTATGCCTATGGTTGATAGTAGGGAATACCAAGGCAGTGCCTTTAGAGGTATGCCTACAACTCCTGGTTCTGGGGCCAACATTAAGACATCTGGTATGTTCAATGAATTTACCGGGTTACGAGGTAACAAGGCATTCAGGAACAACAACCCAGGTAATATTACTGGTATGGGTGGTAAATTGCTTTACGGTGCTAAAGGTTTCGCTGGCTCTAAGCATGGAGATGCTGGAGATAGGAACCAACTTGTTTATGGTTCTGCTGAAGACGGGACTAGAGCGATGCACAGTCTTATGTCTGGTAGCAAGTACAACAATGCTCCTATCGCTCAAGCCTTTTCTAAATGGCAGACCGATCAGAAGGCATGGAACAGAATGAAGAATGAATATCGTCATGCTGGTATTGATGTTGATAGAAGTAGATACAATGATCTATCTTCTGGTCAAAAACAAAAGTTCATGCAGATAAGAGCTAACCATGAAGGTTATGGAAAGTCCTTACCTAATATTTTCTAGTCGTCAGTGAATACGATGACAGTTTCACACTGTCCGTCGTCACCACAGATTGTTACTACTTGTTCTGCTGATGTTGCTTCGGTGACACCGATTGCCAGTACGAGTAGTACCATGAGTGCGTATATTTTTCCCATTACTTATTTCCCCAGTCTTTTTTCATTTGAGCTTGACTCTTTGATGCGTTTCTTACATCACCTACAGTTTTTTGATTGAGATTTCCCCACTTGTCTACTTTGGTTCCGTTGTGTGGTGTTGTCTCGTGATTTTTTCTTTTACGTCTACTGTTAGTTGCCATTTTTGTTATCCTTTTTGATTGAATTGATCATATCAGTCATTACTTTTTTAGCTTTTTCCATTGCGTCATCTAGTGTTGGTTCGGTAGTTGATAGTCTATCGCCTAGTCCTAGAACCTGGATAGCTTCTTCTGAAGCCATACCACTATCTGTGAGTTTGTGTACCTTAGATAGGTCTATGATGTCTGTCATTACGTCATCGTATGATGTCTTATGCTTGTCTCCCATGTGTTTACACACAGTGTTAAGGATACCTGCTACTTCGTTTACGATTTCGCTACTTGAGCCTTCGATATGTACTTCTTTGCCTTTTACTTTGATCATGAGTTTCCTTTATATAGATATGGTCTTAACACTCTCGCTGGTTCAGGAGAGCGTAGCTTTTTCATTGCATTGTCGAAGATCTGTTTGGCTCTTTGCTTGGAGATACCAAGCTCTTTGCCCATTTGTTCATACGTCAGTTGATTGCCTTTTTGAATGTGTATCCACCAGTGGATTTCTGTTTACCATTGACTACCTTGCTGATAGCACCAGGATCCAAGATGAGCTTGATTGCTGCATCTTGAATACTTTCATATGTCTCCAGTGTTGTGGGGCAATATACCCTTACTGAGCGTTTCTTTGCTTGCTCTGAAAGTTTGCCCTTTCTTTTGAGGACATCCACTTGGTTCTCCTCACATAGGATATATAGAATCTTGCGATTCCCAACAAGTGTAGATAGCTCATTTTGCATGTCCTTATTAGGTATTAATTTTATGTTCATATTTTTGACTTATCCTTTAAGGGTAGTTTAGGTTGAGAATACAACATTAAAGTTAATGCCCCTTTAGGTTGTCGTACTTTTCAGTCGAAAAGATTTTTATGACCAGTTTTGCTTGCACTTGACTCCATCCAGTCCATTTTTGGAGGACTGAAGAATAGGAATACTGAGAGGATAGCTGATGCTACTGCACCCATTGCTAGTCCACCAGTTGAGCCGGAGAATAGCCATCCTAGGATGACGAGCATAGTTAGGTCAGCTATTGCGTCTGCTGTGCGACCATGATCGAACTTCATCTTTACTACGATGATGTTGAATGCCACAGCGAATCCCATGATTAGTACTATTACTCCACTCATATGTTTTCCTTTACTTTGTTTCTTCTGTTTTCTCTTCACTCTCTGCGAGGATCTCGAGTCTGATTTCTTGTCTCATGATCTGTTCATTGACATATGGTTCTGCGGATACTCGACCTATGTCTACGATATCCATGATTTGCTGGAATGTGTAGCCACTTTTTACTAGGAGATCCAGGATCTCTCTGTTCTTATTTGTAGCCACGACTGTTGTCATTGGATTTACCGCGTCCACTAGGGACTCGAAACCTGATGTGATTTTCTTTACGCCTTCTGGCGTGATTGTGTCTAAAATACTCATTGTTGAGTCCTTGTGTTTGATTTGAGTTTGTATACTCTGATAGTGGTTAGAATAACTACCATCACAATATACGTGGCTCAACTAAGTATGAGCCGTTTCTATCCGGATGCACATGGGTCCATGTGACTTTGTTTGGTTGTTGCGGGTTCTACGACCATTTTGCACACGCTTGGCATGGTTGCCTGCCTAGAGTTATTAAAACGGGTTTACCCGTGGGTCAATCGACGACACCCAGTGTTTGCACACCGTAGAACACGCCACAGATAAGGAGATAATTTATTGTGACAGCGTGCTCAACGCTTTGCACACCAATAGAGGAGCGTTAAAGGCCACCCGGTGGGATATTCTCGACCACTTCAGATGCGTGAACGAATCACCACTCCTCCATTGCTATGCAATAGCTTGAGAACCTACCCTTCTGTTTCAAGGGTGGTTCCGACTGTGTTTAGACCAGATTGTTTGATTGCTATCTTTGGGTCTGTGCCCATGTCAATACTACGGTATGTTGCCATGCCTTGATTGATATACTTGACAGCTTCATCATAATCCATTGAAGTGTTAGCCTCTATTCTGGTACACAGTGTGTGCACCAAGAGGATAGCTTCATTGATTAGATCATCAGTTTTGCCTACGAGTTTCACGTCGTCTTTTACTATGTTTAACATAGCTTTTCCTGGAGTAGCCCTACTACCAGGTGAACTCTGCTTTCGCATCGGTCACTGATAGTAGCTTAGCCTGCTCTTCTTCGAGAGCTTCCTGGTAGACCTCAGCTGGGTCTTGCTTTAGTAGTGGAACGAGTTTCTCTTCCACGTACCACTCTTTGCCCTCGAATACTTCGAGTGTCATCTCTTCCCATTCAGGGTAGAGGAACTTTGTGAGCTCGTCGATAGTGTAGTCTGGTTTTTCAGTGGTGAACACGCGTACTTCTTTCATTACGTGTGACAGCTTGTGCATACGGATGTTAGCCTTCTGTACAGCTTGACCACTGAAAGAACGCTCCTCCACTACTGGAGTTGTTGGTTCTTTCTTTGACATTTAAGTCCTTCGTGTTGTATTTCATCCAATATTCTTGAATGATTCACAATAGGCCAAGGAGGTACGACGAAGGCCCCCTTTGATAGGCGGAGAGCTCTGCCGAGAGACAGGCTCTAACCCAAGCGAACTTGGGAGGTCTTACCCTACTCCAATGCATAGTGTACCGTTCACCGAAGCTACTAGCGTACTGCATTGAGGTGAGAATAAAACCCACACAGGAGCTCCATTGAGCTCCCTAGTGGATTTTAGTCCGAGATTATACAGACCATTCATAGGCTAGTCCATGACGTGCTGTGTGCACCATGAACTGGTTGAATTTACCATATCTCTCTTCGTTCTTACGAACCATCGCGTCGAGGTTGATGACGTATCCACACTCCTCTAGTGGTTTAGCTAGATACTCATTGCGGTTAGCAGCGATGTGAGCGAGCCACTTGTGGTATGATGCGATCATTACTGCCTCGTGCTCTTTGTCTACTACGTACTCATCGTGCTTGATCAGGATTTTACCACCTGCTGCCCACACGTCGAGTGATACGAGTTTCTTGAGTAGTGCATCCAGTGCATGGATTACTGCTGCGAGGATAGCTGATGACTTAGCGAACTCACGGATCATAGAGATGTGAATTGTCATTTGGTGATTCTTATTGTCGTCACCACGTACCATCATGATTGATGCTACTTTAGCCTTCTTGCTTATGCCTCTAGCGAGGAAGCTAGTGTCACTTCTTGTGAAGAAGTATTCACTTGTTCCAGGGAATGACCATGTTGGTACAGCATAGTTAGCCACTTGTCCATCACGCACAGCTTGACGTAGTTCCATTACTGGAACGAGGATTTCGTTTTCCCATAGTGCAGCTTCTAGAGCTTCACATGTCTCATCGAAGTCCATGTCCTCTGTAGATAGTGAGTCCCAGATAGAGATATCTTTCTCGTCTTCGAGAAGGATAGATGCCATACCAGCCATGTATGCCAGCATTTGAGCTGGTTTCTTAGCAGTCAGTCTTGTTACTGTTTTAGCACCACCGAATACCACTGTTAGCACTTGTGCGAACGCTTCGGTATAGATGTCTCCACCTTCGTTGTTGCCATATACACCAGTGATTTCACATAGTGCCTTAGACCCTAGTAGACCACCGAGGATCTGATATCCTGATTGTCTCGCATCCCATGCGATTGTTTCTTCGCCTAGTCTGAACGACTGTGTCTCCCATGTTTTACCATAGAAGTTCATACCGAGTAGTGCTAGTTGTTGCTTAGCTGTTCTACCTCTTGGTTCTAGTGTCTCTGTGACAGGGAATGTTTTACCATTTAGTCTAGTTACACATGCTACGTGAGCCTCTGCATTGGCTTTAGTTGTTCTAGTACGCTCATACTTGATCGTTTTGTTTGCCATTCTCTTGCTTTTAGAGTATGTATCCATTACGTGGTCTTGGAGTTCTTTGTTGTTGAGCACGAACAGTATATCTTGCTGAGACAGACCTTCTAGGTATGCTTTGTCTATTCCAGTTACCTCTGTGTTTACACCTAGGTTATCACTGAATAGTGATTGTACTGCAGCATTACGTAGTCTTTTTAGTGTTGGACCATTGAAGCCTTTGTCTTCTTTCTCCATGAGTCTGAACATAGATGTATCTAGTACGAGTCTCCAGTGAGTAGTCCACTTACCTTTCTTACTTGTACGCTTAGTCTCGATTTTACCATAGCCTGTGAGGTATGAGATGATTGAGTTGATTGTTCTCTCCATGAGTAGAGAGTGTGCATTTTCAGCTAGTAGAGCATCCATGTTGTGTCCAGTTAGAACATTGTTTGTTACTAGACCCTTACGGTTCATTTCTGCTACTGCTTTACCGATTACCATTTGTAGTGGCATTGATACTTTACCGATGAACGCTGATGATACTGCTGCATTTACTGCTTTACCGATTGTTGCTTGTACTGGAGTCTGTGCGTTGAACGCTTTGATTGTTTGTGTCAAATTAAATCCTTTGAGATATAATGTTGGGTTGTTTGGTTTATGACTACTTCTTCGGGTCGTGGATCTTTAACGTCTTACCATGAGGACGTGGTTCTACTCTCCAGAGAGCTCAGACTTGAGCCACTCCTTACAGGAGTCATCACCCATACGTGTAGCCTGAGTTATGAAGTAGAATTCTGTGTCTGCCATATCACATTTATTAGTGGTTGCACCAGCTTCCATCATGTTGTAGCTGATGTATGCTTCTTGGTTCTCACCTAGTGCACTCTTAGTCCACAGCTTTAGCGTGTCCAGTTCACCCTGATGATAGATGACTACTGATTTGATTGCTTCCATCACATTCTCAGGTGTATCTATGTTGTATGTTGATGTACCTATTTGTATGTATTGTTTCTTCATTATATTACCGCCTTGATTGCATATACGATTGACCACCCGATGAGAGTAGCTCCTGATCCGATCATGAACCCTGCCACGTAGCCCATGTATTTTGTATACCATTTTGTTTGGTGAGCAGTGATTGCTTCCCACTCTGTATCACATAGTGCATTGATCTCTGCCCAGGTTACAGTGTTGATTGTTTCTGTTGGTTCTGTTGTCTCACTCATTGTGTTGATTTCTTCATACTTCATTTATACTCTCCTTGCTATTTGTTCCATCAGTGCATACGCAGTCCGTTGTTGTTTACCAGTTAGATGGTACTTGACCACCCACTCCACCATTCTTTCTAGGGTTGTTATCATGTTTCTTCCTTTAGGTTTAATTTAGGTTTATGTTCCCAGTAGGGAAATAAGGTTTGGATAAGGTTTATCACCAATTTACACAGTTTAAACACCAATTTACACTACATCTATCCCTCTATCCCTCGTGTACACGCGTGATGATGGATAAATCCACTCCCTCTGGTCGTGGTGCTTGCATACAATCATCCATGTGAATGGGAGATAATGTGTGAGGTGTGGTTCTTGAGGTTAGGGCACGAGGATAGAGTGATGACCCTATGCTATTGTGCCTCGTTGAGGTAGGTTCTGGTTACTATCTCTCTTCTTTCGTGCTATCAGCACACAAAGTAGTAGGCATAGTGGACGACACACTGGAAGATAATGTTATTGATCATAATGACTCCTTTCTGTACGGGAATGCACACTCAAACAGCCCGAAGGATGCTTGATCTGCACTACCTATACAGCTTCATTGACTTTAGTAGTATTGAGTGAACGAATACGGTTACGCATGTTCTCGATACCATCTACCATGACAGTCTTAGTCTCACCCTCTAGAGATAGTGTGTCTATGATGTCATTGTTACGAGCAGCATTACCGATAGAAGTAGTGTGCCATGCAGCAGCGATAGCCTTACCAGTTAGTACAGCTACAGATGTTGATACCGCTACTATCTCTACACCAGCACGAAGAGTAGATACCGTAGTCTCATTGTTGATGTTGTTCTTGAATGTATTTGTGTTAGCCATGTGTTATCCTTTAAGATAATCGTGAGGAGATGTCTTATCTATCCTCTAGTTGTTAGCTCTATTGCGTGCTATTGTAACCCACCAAAGAACCTACCGAAGTAGACTCTAGCTGGACTAGCCATTGTATACACCTGCTCTTGGACGCATGATTGATACTATCCCACCATCAGCGGCTATTGCTACCATCTGGTCTGGGTTGATCCAGTATCTAGGGTGATTAGACTTCTGTCCTCTCTCCTTAACCTGGGCCATATCACCTGCTGCCTTGATGACACGACGTATCTCATTACATGTATCTAGGTACTCATCACGGTAGTCGTCACGGTACATGGATGCTAGTATGTCAGTGTCTACGTCATTGTCTAGTAGTGTATCACCATCTCTATCTGTAGCGTACTCAGGCTCGAAGCGTATGGTATAGCGAGCTGCTGCGTGGTAGCTAATGGCTGCTGTGTCTAGGTGTGTGTGTGTCATGATGTTCTCCTCATGTGTGTGGTACAGGCTGGCTTGTGTGCCTCGAGAACTGTACCGCTGCCCTCTGTTTTAACCGGGGGGTACGGTCTCCATTCGTGTTCAAAGGAATAGAGTACTGAGTTGGTAGGTAAATTGTAAATTTCTGAAAAGGTAAAAATCGACTTCTCATATATAAAATTTTAATAATTTTTGGTATACTTTCCTCAATACAACCTAAAGGATTGAGATGCAAGTTAGAGACTGTAAGAGTGGAGATATCGTGAATTATAATGGTGAGGTGTTGTGGATTAGACCTGGTGTGGGAGCACTTGCTGCGTGCTATAAGAGCAGGGAGGACTATGATGCACAAAGAAACACTGGGTTCATTAGAAAGAGTGCTGAAGTTGTACTCGAAGCAGATGGGAACCAATATGACTGATGTGCAAGAGGGATATAGGAAAGATTCAGAGAAGTATGCAAAGCAGGTAAAGAAGTATCAGGAGATGATGAAATGACGTTAGATGAACTGAAGAATGCTGTGCCCAAGCACAGTAGGGGGCTAATCAGCCAAGGGATTGTTGAGATCTTTAATGCTCTTGAGCTGGATGAAGGTCCTGATTTTGCAGAGCACTACAAGCAGAACTTCGTAAGCATGTCATCAATCTTGAAGACCGGGAAGTTCAGCACAAAGGATTATATCTCTGCAGTTAAGTATGTTTCCCATAAATTACTGGAGAACTCAGATATTGATGCGTACCACATGACATTCCCAGATAGATACCGTAGGTTGATGGATAAGTGGACTGCAGAGGGTCTACCGGAAGATGAGATACGTGGTAAGAAGATCTCTCCATATGTTACGGCATACAAGAAAACTGAACTGGTTACTCGTGTCCTGGAGCAATCGTTGGTTCCGAGTCGTATATTGAATGCCCCTATGTTCCAGGATGCCCTGAATGTACAGGCTGGATTGATGTATACGGCGAGATCTGAGCAGGTTCGGTCACAAGCTGCAGAGTCAGTCATGAAGTATACGATGAGCCCTGAAGTTCAGAAGATTGAGCTAGAGATTGGTGTCAAGGGTCAAGATGAGATCATGGCTTTACGTACAGAGATGCACAGATTGGCGTCACAGCAACAAGGGACCATTGAGTCAGGAACCAACACATCGTTGCAGATAGCAGAGCAGAAGATCATGCATGAAATCATTGATGTGGAGGAAAGCGATGCTTAGAATGTATATGTGTAATTGGTGCAGGAAGAAGCAAGTAAGGGATGATGGTTCTGTGAGAAAGATACAGGATGGAGATAGAATGGCCTTCGCCTATGTCGCCGAGTGTGTGCACCATTGCAAGAAAGTATTCACTGATGAACCAGACGATCATACATATATAAGATCAAAAATGCATCCTATGATAAGGGATGTTTCTGGAGACTGGATCGTAAGCAATAAAAAGGTGAGAAGAAGCCGGAAAGAAGTTACTCCCCCTATTATCTGGCACTAAAGGTAAAATAGTCTATACTTCTGGTGACTGTCTGGGTTTGTTTGGTTTCTCATTCAGTCTCCCTTCCTTCCTTCAAATGGGAACCTCCTCTAAACCAAACACTTCAAAAAATTTATGATATAATTGTCCAAAATACCCAAAAGGATAGCGATGTCAGCAGTAGTTGCGAACCACCTTCATAATGTAGACAAGGTTTATTCCGTAGATGACTGGCTCGATAATGTAAAATATGACGACGATCCGTCGTATGTCCCCTCGATATTCGCACTTGAGTTTGTAAACTTCATCAAGTTGGTCAATGGTACTGAGGGTGAAGAAAATAAGACTCCAGTGCTACACTACAAAATGTTGGATGCTATTGCAGGTCCAAACATGTCAATCGTGAATATGTTATATCGTGGTTCTGCGAAGACAACACTCATGGGTGAGTACCTATTTCTGTACTTAGCCGTGTATGGTGAGATTCCAGGGTTCGGTAAAGTTGATATTGCTATATATGTAAGTGATTCCATTGAGAATGGTGTCAAAAACATGAGAAAAAACCTGGAGTATCGTTGGGAAAACTCAGAGTTCCTCCAGAAATATGTACCAAAGACAAGGTTTACGGATGTCAGATACGAATTCGAGAATATCGCAGGTAAAAAGCTTATTGTTAAGGGCTATGGTGCGAAGACTGGAGTTAGGGGAGCAAAGGAAATGGGTAAGAGAGTTGACCTCGCTCTCCTCGATGACCTCATGTCAGACGAAGATGCACGTTCAGCAACAATCATTGCATCAATTGAAGATACTGTATACAAGGCCATAGACTATGCACTACATCCAAAGCGTTCCAAGACAATATGGAATGGTACGCCGTTTAATCAGAACGATCCACTATATAAAGCAATTGAGTCAGGAGCATGGGACGTCTCCGTATACCCTGTATGCGAGCACTTTGACGAAAATACAACTGAAGAGACTTTTAAAGGAGCTTGGCCTGACCGTCACGATTTTGCATATGTCAAACGTCAATATGAAAAAGCCAAAAAGGCTGGTAAGCTTGACTCATTCATGCAAGAGCTTATGCTGCGTATTACGTCCGACGAAGATAGACTTGTAAGGGATAGCGATATACTCTGGTTCGAGGGAGACGATGTTATGGGACAACCTCATAATTATAACTTCTATATAACCACTGACTTCGCGACCAGTGAAAAACAAAGAGCCGACTACAGTGTTATGTCTGTATGGGCTTACAACTCAAATGATGATTGGATGTTAGTAGATGGAGAGATTGGAAGAAACCTCATGGATAAGAATATTGATTTACTCTTTGATTTTGTTGTCCGTTATGACGCACGATCTGTTGGTATCGAGGTAACTGGCCAACAGGGTGCGTTTGTAACCTGGATTCGTAAAGAGATGCACAAGAGGAACATATACTTCACTATAGTCGAGGTCAGACCTACATCTGACAAGCTAAAGAGATTTCACACTGTTGTTCCTCTCTTCCGTCAAGGTAAGATGTGGCTCAGCAAGGGATTAATAGGGACTCCGTTCATGAATGAAGCAAAGTCGGAACTCGAGAGAGCGACTGTCTCTGGGTTCAAATCAAGACACGATGACTTTATAGATACTGTATCAATGTTGGCAGAAATGAAACCATGGAAACCAAACTCACATACAAGGATTAGTTCAGATTCTCTGTACAACGATCCTTTCTATGAAACATCAGAAGACGATAGCTTACCGATTGGTTCTTACATAGTATAAGATATAATATAAAAATAAAAAAGTAAAAAGGAATGTTATGAGACTTAAACAGATTTTTGACATCCTGAAGAATACAGAGCTAAAGCAGATAATCGTAGGTGAAGATGATGACCAGGTTATAGCCCTGATGAATCTTGGCCTTATCGAAGTATATGCTAAGTTCGCAATTCTCCAGGAAGAACAAATCATTCACATAAAGAAGGGTCAGACGAAGTATAGGCTGCAAGACAATTCGCAGAAAGTTCTTCAAGCGTATTACAGAGATACTATAAAAAATCCACTTCGTGGTAACGATGCATTCAAAGAAGTACCCCTGAATGATATCAACTGTGACGAGTCTATCTTTACTCCACAACCATACACGTTGCACATACCAAATCCTGAAGAAGGACGCATATATTCAATCATGCAGATTGTTGCACCACCATATGTTACAAAAGGAAATATAGACACTTTAGACTTTATTTTCCCTCCTCAGTTTTTAGATCCACTTGTGAACTACATCGCGTATCGTGCATACAAATCAATGAATGGTGATGGTAAGACAGAGATAGGTACACACATGCAAGCATATATGGCTTCGTGTAATGAGGTGTATAAAAAAGGACTCGTGAACTACACAATGTTGACCAATACCAAGACAACCGATAGGGGGTATGTATAATGGCTTTCACACCAAGTATGGGAATAGACCAGAACCAGGACGGTAAATTTATTGATAGATATTTCGGACGTGTTCCGAAGTTCATCCACATGATTCCAGAGCAAGGAATCTGTGAAGTAAACCAAGACTACCTTACTCTAATTCATGGAGTCATCAATGGTACAATTCCACAAGACAACATAGAGGAAGAGCTATACAGAGAAGTTCTTGACTTTATTGACAAGATGTGTAATCCATGTAACCTTAATGGCATTGATCAAGCGTTACTTCGGGCCTTTGATGGGCACAACCCATGTCCAGAACCAAGTATATACATGCAATGTGATGATTACATTTGTTGTAACGAAGTACTTTCATGTAATGACGTAGATCCAAACACATGTCCTGCACCAGGACCACACAGCACAAACCCATAAGGAAATATCATGGCAATAAAATGTGATGCACAAGGCAGAATAAAATTCAAAGTTGTTCTGGCCGCAATAAACGTAAATGATAGTAATATTAAAAAAATAGCTTCGAGCTTAAATGCTCAACAAACAAAAGTTTTGGCGAACGAAACCAGATCAAAAGACAACGATAGAAGACTGTCGGCAATAGAACATGCTGGTGGAACAATTCCAGTTCTCTCATCAAGATTAACCGTAGTTGAGTCTGATTTGGCGAAGGTAACTACTGTTGCTGGAAACAATACAACAGATATTGCAGGTATGGCTACTGATGTTACTCAGCTTAAAGTTGATGTAGTAAAAACCAAGCACGATGTTACGGATCTTGACAATAGACTCATTGTTATCGAAGGAGCAGGTGGAGGAACGGGTTCTGCAAGAATATTAAAAGTTTCTGATGCACTGACTGATCCAGCTCCAGGAAATCTACTCTTGACACAAGGTTCATTAGCAAGCGAGGCAAGTATCATATCTACTGGCAACATATCAACCACAAATAGACTTGTTACGGAAGACAAACTAAAGCTTGAACTCATTGATGATAACTTCTCAATTGTATCTCATGTTGAGACATCTTCTGATGGTGGGGCAGCAACAAAGGGTTCATGGGAACCAAGATCACTGAATGAGGGTGGCGTCGATGAATTAGGTATATTGATTGCCGGAGACAAGGTTCAGCTTGACAAGGGTAAATATCAAGTAACCGGATACGCTTACGCAGATCCTTCAACATATCACCAAGTCAGAATGTTTAACGTAACAACATCGAAAGAAGTTATCCTGGGTGGAAGTGGAATGGGAACGTCTCACTTGATTGGAGAGATCGTGGTTCCAGTTAGCTCTATTTACAGATTTGAATCTCAAGTCGATACAACTGTGGCTGCCGTTGGATATGGTAAGAAAAATCCATTTGGATCGGGTGTATTCCTCCAGATGAAAATAGAATTGTTAGGAGAATAATATGAGTACAGATACAGAAGATGGAATGGTTGTCCTAGAGGGCATGGTTCAAGAGTTCGGAGATGATGTATATCTTGACATGTCGGATGCAGCAGATGCACCAGCTCCAAGAGCTGCAGCAAAGGGTGCTGTGCCTCCAATATTGAAGTGTGATAAGTATCACCGAATAAAGGTGAAAGACATCATTGGAAGCGTAAACAAGAATCATCAGGATATACACAACCTTACTCAGATTGTAAACAATATCAATAACAACTACGCTAAGTTGAAGACAAGAAGAAACAAGAACATCTTGTATATGACAGATGATGGAACCAACCCATAAGGAATCAAGATGGCAAAAGTAATAAAAACCATATTCAACCATGTTGACTTCATGCGTGAGATCTACTTTGATAAAGTACGTCTCGACGAAGCATACATGGATGGTGTAATTGTTTACAAGCGTATGCTTGAGTTTGATCTTCCACAGCAGCACAAGACATTTGACCTTAGACCAATCATCGACAAGATGAATAAATATGGTGCAACCGTTATCAAGGTAACAAATAAACTGAAACAACCTTCTATGCACACAGGTTCTTTTTCAGGACTGCAGGTTATCTTTGTTAATGAGGGTGAGCTACTCGGAACAACTCCGGGAGAGTCTGCACTCACGTTAACCTCAACTATGAAACTAATAAACAACGGACACATCCGTGGTGCAGGTGGAAATGGTGGACGTGGTGGTAGAGGTGGTAGTGGTAGAGGAGGATCTGGTAGTGCAAATAAGACTGTATCTTATGTTACTGCAGGAAAATCTTGGCCAGCTACAAATATGTATTGGCACTATGGTAGACACGGAAGCAGAACTGTGTCACAAAATGGATGGACAGCGAGATCAAGTGGTGGAAACCTATACTTGACTGGCTGGCCATGTTAAGGAGATAGGATGTCAACACAACGATGGAACATAGCAAAGTGTGGTGTTACAGTAGCAATGTATCACAAATGGAAAGGTGGTCGCCACAGAAAGAATAGCTTTAGTGTTAGTGTCCCTGGTGGTAAAACATCAGTGACTAAATATCATGTTATTGCTGGAGTCGGGGCTGGTCACGGTGGAGTAGGAGGCTATGGTTGTTACGGGAACCACGGCAAGAGCTACACTACAACACAAGGTGGAAGAGTAAACCACTGTAATCACCAAGGCGGTGGAGGAGGAGGTGGTGGAGCTAGGAATACCTGGAAAGATCCAAATGGTCATACTCACTACGGAAACCCAAGTTCAGGTGGAACGTCTGGTGGTTCTGGAGGATATGGTGGAGCTGGTGGAGACTGGGGACACAATGGAGAAAAGGGTGGAACTGGCGGCAGAGGAGCAAGTGGTGGAAGCTACGGCAAGGGCGGATCTAATGGCTCTGGTCATGGTAAAGCTATTTCTGGTGCGGGACATTTGACTCACGATTCAAAACGTGGTCACTTAGATGGAGGAGTATAGATGGGATTTGCACAAGATATACAGGAGCTTCGACCAAGAGTGGAAGCCCTTCAGGAATCAATGAAGGTCATGACACCAGAGGTTCTTGAGGCAATAGTCAAAATGAGCTCATTTGATGTTGAGCAATTAGAGAAAATAGCTATAGCATCGGAAAAGATCCACGATGCACGTAGAGATGTCCTTCTCGTAGAGAATGGATTAAGTAGTATAAGACGAGTGGTTGAGATGCAAAACCAGGTACAGTATGTATCAGATGCTCGTCAGAATATTGGTCTGGTTGCGGGGAAGATAGAAGATGTTGTAGCACTTGCTGAATACAAGCACGTAATGGGTGCAGCAGTGGCGATGAAGCCGATGATCGACGAAACCCTTGCACTAAGCATTAAAATGGATGCAGTGCTCGATATGGAAGAAGACATCAAAGACTTCATAAAGACTGGAAAACGTATGGAGTTGGTTCTTGCAGATATGAATAGAACCAAGTATGAGATAAGCGACTTTGAAAGTCAAGCGAGAGAACATCTTAAGAATTCTATGAAAATAGAAGCACGGTTGATAAATCGTGAGAAGATACTGGATATGAAGATAAGTCAGCTTCAGGATTTCAATGTTGAGGTGCAACACCTTGCTCCAGAGAAAGAAGCATACTCTATCTTCACCCGGGAGAAGAACACACTTAGTATTGGCATACCTTCTGGTATTCAGGGGCCGAAAGGTGAGTACAAAGGAGAGCGTGGAGAACCTGGAACAAATGGTAAAGACTTCTCTGCAGACTACAAAGGAATGAGACGTGAGAGAGGTAGATACTGCAACTACCCTGTAGGTACAAGCTATCTCAGCTTGGATGAAATACCAACTATGATATACTTTCGTAAGAGCAACGCAAATGATGACTGGACGGATGGGCAACCATTTGGGGTCGGAGGCGAATTCTATAGCGATGGCGATACATCTATAGTGAATGGGATAAATGTTCAAAGACTTACCGACCAAGTAATGCACGAACTAGATAAAAGACAAAGGATAATAGATGGCGAATAAAAGCACATCAGTACAGATCACCAACTCTAATGGTAATCAACCTTTGCATGGTGGTTGGACGGTTCCCCCGTTCTGTCATGATGTAACTGGTAAGAAACCGTTACCGCCTGGTACGACAATCGACAGACACTTTGCCGATCAAAGTTTTCAATTAACACAAGGAATCGTTTACAAAATCGAGGTGGATCATAAAATCATGATGCAGAATGTTTCGGAAAACGAAGACGACTATATTGAATACTCAAAGCATGGAGATCCATGTGGAATTTGGTCAAAAGTAGACGTAAGCAATATTATAGAGACAGACACTACGATCTTCCTATATAACAGAACCCACAAACAGAATGCCGTTATGGCAGTCGTTTCAGAATAACAGGAGCAAATTATGGCAGCAAGTTGCAATCAGACAATTAAAATAACAGGTGGACCAGGGGCTACTAGCGTTCAGTCAGTAACCTATGATCCGAAGAAACATTCGATCACAATCACTAAAGCAAACGGTGCTACAAGCCAACTAGACTTGGTAGACCAGCAGTTAATGGCCGTAACGTCAGATGCTAAGGGAATGATTACTTTCACAGTAAATGATCCAAGAGGTAGAGGAACTAAGAATGACATCACGTTTGATGGTTCTAAATTCATCAACGTACAAGCAAATTACACAGAGACAGATACAGCTAAAGATTCGTATATCAAAAACAAGCCGAGAGACTTGGTTCTTAATATGCACGTTGACCCAGCTACAAATGAACTCAAGTGGACAGATGAACTAGGTAAAGATCACAAGCTAAGTCTTGCTGCGTACAAAAATGTACAAGCAAACTACACGCAAACTGACACAGCAAAAGATTCATATGTAAAAAACAAGCCTGATCAATTGGTTAGATACTTGAACCTTGACATGCAAAAGCATAAGCTTACATGGAAAGATGAATTGATGAATCCACATGAGATTGACATTTCAGCATTTGCTGGTTGTGCTCACGTTGTTTCTGGATATGTTGACCCTACAAAGAAGGAGCTTATTCTTGTAACTCAAGATCCAAACAATCCTTGTGCAGGTTCAAAGGGACATATCGTAATTGATGCTTCTGCATTCTTCACTACAGGTGGTGGTGGTACAGGACCAGGTGTAAGTACATTTATTGCACTGACTGATACAGCCAACACTATGGGTAAAGACGGAGAGCTTGTTGTTGTAGAGAACGGAACACTTGTGTTCAAGTCGCCAACAATGTTTAAGATAAGTGGTGGTCACTATGGAACACCAACAACACACCCATAAAGGATAACAGATGGCAGCAACAGTAAGTACTAAACCAATAGAAATTGTACAAGACATTCAACTAAAGAGAAACAATGTTCCAGGGGCAATTCCCCTGAAGACAGAACTTACCGATGGAGAGATAGCAATTAACTCTGCAGACGGTAAAGCGTTTCTTAAAAAAGATGATGGAACTATCGTAGAGATCGGAACCAAGCCTAACCTAACTCCTTATGTAAAGTCTGTACCAGCACATGGTTCACACGAAGTAAAAGTAGTAAACATGGTTGGTATGACTCAAGTAGAATATGACGCTTTGAAAACTAAAGATGACCATACTCTTTACATAATCATTTAAGGAGCACGATATGGCAGCAGCTAAATTAGGAAGCAAGGACGTTCAAGTATGTTATGTTGGAACCAGCATCATACAAAAGGCGTACCTTGGAACAGCATTAGTGTGTGACGCAGCAGACCAGGTTGGTCTATTGATCAGATACACATTCTCAAATGTTAAGACAGGGAGAAAAACATAATGGCAAAAACACCAATAGAAGATTTACAGCCCAAAGGTACTCGTTTATTCGAGAACCATGCCTTAGCTATATCTCCACAATACACTGGTCTTAACCACTCTGGTAGACTGATTGAGTGTGGCAAGGACAAGCAAGCCCTTGTTATACCGATCAAGAATAAGCGTGGTAAGAAAGGTGGAGCAGTATCAAGTACTTATGAAATCTCAGGACTTCTAGTAGAGAACACTCCAACAGCAGGACCAAGCATCATTGTAAATAACAACCTGACTAATGCTGTAGATTTACAGCTAAAGATGGTTATACCTACACCACCAACAGTAGATACGTTGGTTCTAGTTACGTTTGAGTTCGATAAGAACCACACTCATAACATTCCTGGTAAGCCTCACTATGGTTGGGAAAACAAGATAGATTTTAACGGGTACAAAGCTGGTAAAACAAAGATCAATGGTGGATTCAACAATATGTATGACTTCCCAATTATTCTTGAGAAGGGTGCAACAGAAGTTATCTTCTATGCAAAAATGGCTAAGCCAGTAGATGCAATCATTAAGGTAGCAGATGCTAAAAGACCTCTTGGTATATTTGGAGTTCAATACGTTGACACATCAATCATTTATTATGATCATGCTAAGAAGCAACACGTTTCTGAAGATGTCCCAGCACAAAGTGATTTCAAGATAGAAGACAAAAAAGTAAGTAACATTATTACAAAGACTGGTGCACACTCTGCAAATGGTCCACTTCTAAAGAAGCTAGATGCTGACGCTGAGATGTTTGCTAGATATATACTAACAAGTGGTGCTTTCGATCCCAAAGATCCATTGAACCCAATTCCAGATGCTACAAGATATTATCCTTGTGCTGAAGACAATACTACTATTTATGACATGCTATCAAGAGCTTATGTTTCAGAGTTGAGACTCAAGGCGAAAAAGGGTGTTGCACAGAGTAAGGTTATCTTTAACGTAAGTGCAAAGACAAAGATCAAGGTGAATGGTATTGAATATGTATTCCAACCAGGAAATAGCTGGCAAGGCGTTACGGTAAACAATGCACTCAATGATGGTGATATCATCTGTACATTTGAAGATGCAAGACTCATAACTGGGTTCAGAATCTTTAACAATGCAAGTGCTGATTCCTTTATCGGTGGATTCCCAGACTTAACCTTGTTTCCAAACCTTGATACAGTTATGCTTAGAAAAGCAAGTTTCCAGGGACCATTCCCTCCAAACACATGGACAAACAAGATAGTAAACATTGATAAGCCTGCACACAATGCTGGTGGAATAGCATACATGAGAGAGTTTGGTGAAGACTGGGACATGAGTGGAGCAACTAACCCTGCGTTAACTGCTGTTAAGCTAGACCAGGTTCACTGTTCAACAATAACACTTCCAAAACAATTAGAGCAGGTTCTATTGTATGGAATTAATATTGGTGCAGGTGCAACACCTAAAGAACAAACATGGGAATTCCTCATTGACGGAATGACAAAATTGAAGACATTTGATGCATGGGATGCAAGAGGTGTTGTTGGTCATATGCCAAAGACTATTGATTCTCCTTTACTTGAGGGTTATGGTATGGGGTATTCAAATGCTGGTGTACTTAACCCAATCAGTGTATTTGGACTTCCGTCTTTTGACGAGAACCCAAAACTAAAGTCTATTCATATAGCATGGTGTGATAACAATGTTGGTGCACATAGACTATGGTGGACAAAGAATGAAGCAGGTAAGCCATTCCCAGAGCCTTGGGGAAGTCATGTTCCGACATTCAAAAACAGTCATGATGTAGAAACCATCACATTAAACTTCTTGATGAACCCTGTGAAGAATGGTACTAAGTACCAATACATTCCTGATTGGTCAAAATGTACAAAGATGAAGAAACTATCGTTGAGTTATCCAAGTAAGCTGCAAGGTGAGATTATACCTGCACACTGGCCAGTATCTTTAACATCTATTACGATTGATGAGTCAACTGCAGTGTCGGCACAAATTGTCCCAGGACCAAAAGGTGAATTTACGAAAGCATTCTTTGATAGATTGGTTAATCTGACTTCATTTGGATATGCAAGATCAAATACGCTGAACATGGATACATCAATTCTTACGGGAAATAAACATCTTGTTGATGTTGATTTATCCTCAACTGGATACGGTGCAGACCAGAAGTATGGTACATTGTGTGACCTATCAAGCATGACTGCTCTAGCGAAGTTCAACATGAACAAAGTTAGAAAAGGAATGACCGGATCACTTAAAGTTGGACCTGGACTCACGAAGTTGGTTCTAGGTGGAGCTGATGCAGGTGTTGCAGATAGATCAGAATGGCTGAAGCTTGATGGTGGATTCCCTAATATGGCAGCGAACAAGTTTACTGAGCTTAGAATTGGTCAAACAACAATAGGTCATGAAGGAGCTAGTAAGAACCACCTTCCAACATTAACTGCAGCGAAAGCTACACTGACTACGTTGTCGTTCTATAACATGCCGAACATTGTGGATAACATGCCTGACTTGGCTAACTTCCCTCAGATGATTCACTTCACTATGTTGCACATGGATGCGTTTACACAACCAATACCTTCAATAGGTGTGTCAATGAGAAGTGACAAGAATGGTCACAGTGTAAATATCTCTGGTAACAAGAATATCACTGGATATGGTGGAACAGCTACAAGTAAAGATGGAAACATCAAAACCAAAGAGATAAAGTACCAGGATAACAATCTAACTGCAGTAGCAGTAGAAAACATTCTTATTGCCTTCTCTAAAGGTGGAGCACTTGGTGGAACATCACTATACTTGGATAACCCAGTATATGAGGCATCCAAGGCAGCACATGCTAAAGATCCTGCAGTTGTTATACAGCCGTGGAGAAACAAAGCTCCTGACCTAAACAAGCCTGCAGTTGCTAAAGCAATAGCAGACTTAAAGACGAAGACTGTTAAAGTCTTCTTACCAATCTAAGGAGACAAGATGGGACTAGAATTCGTAAGAATACCAATGGGTAGAGATCTTAACGTGAATGAGGGGTTACAAACCTCTCTATTCATTCTTGATGAACCACTTGGTATTCCAAAGTATAATGTATCAAGAAAACAACACGCTGAGCATGGACATACTAATACAGGGTGGAAGCCAGATATTGATGTCTATACAATCACTGAGACAGTAGAGGGTAAATTTCAAAACCTAAAGCCAGATGGAACACCAGGTAGTGGTACATCAGAAAGAGTTGAAAGACGTAAGCTTACTTACGGGAAAACAAAGACTCCAACTCATGAGTACTACATCAATGATGTACTCCAGGCTTATGTTGGTACAATACCTGATCCAACTAAAGAGATTATCTTGGCTGGTCATCCAGTAATTGGTAACGTAAAAGATACGCTGAAGAATAGAATATTCTTTGAAGCAAGAAACATAATTAAATAAGGATTAGAGATGGCAACATTTGAATTAGATAGATTGGCAGTAGAAGACGCTAAGACTGCGATACTTAGACCACTAGACAAGGGAGCAATCCTTGTTGATGAGTCAACTGGTACTGAGTACAAGGCAAAAGATAACATATCACAAACTGGTATGTCAATTACCAAGATGCTTACTGATGGACTACTTGTAGGAGCTGGTTCTGGTGGTGGAGGTGGAGTAGGACTTCCTGGTCCAGCCGGACCTGCAGGTCAAGATGGTGTTGACGGTAAAGATGGTGCTGTAGGACCACATGGCCCACAAGGACCAGCGGGAACTGCGGGAACCAACGGTACTGATGGTGCTAAGGGACCAAAGGGTGATGATGGAGCTAAGGGTGCTGATGGGGCAACTGGTGCACATGGTCCAAAGGGTGACAAGGGTGATACTGGACCAAGAGGACCAGCAGGATCAGGTGGTGGACCTGGAGGATTAGATCCGGTAGATCAGGCTAAAATTGATCATCTAACTGTAACAGCAGACATCAATCTTGACGACCTAGACCCAGATGGTCTATTCAAGCTTAGAAAGACAATAGATGTTCAAGACTTGACTACTGCTGCAGTACAAGATCCAGGTACATACTTCCTGAAGAATACTGACGAGATGGCAGTTATATCTCCAAACATTTCTGGTGAGACTCTATCAAAAGTGGTTCTAGCTGTAAATGCAAAAGGTGAGCTCAGAGCCGGACGAACTAAAGGTTCTACTATGGTATGGGGTCCCGCAGCAGGGGCAGGCCCAGCAGGGCCCGCAGGTGCAATTGGTCCAAAAGGTCCAAAGGGAGATACTGGAGCAGCAGGTCCTCATGGAGCTCAAGGTCCTAAAGGTGATGCTGGTGTAGCAGGAGCCAAAGGTGATGCAGGAGATGATGGTTCAGGACTATTCCAGTTTGACTACAAAGTTAAAGTAGGAACTGTTGATGCAACACCTTCTAAAGGTTACGTAGCATTTGACAACGTAGATCCTTCAAAAGCAACGAAGATGTACTTCAACGTGAAAGATAGAAGATCTGCAGACATGACATTGTTCTTAAGTGCAATCTCTGATGGCGACTACATCAACCTTCACGACAATGGAGATATTAACGATTTCGTAGCATTCGATTCAGATGGTAAGAGTGTATTGGCTGGTAGTGTTGTTACTGTTCCGGTTAAGAACTATTCTCATGCTGGTTCACTAAGAAACGGCGAGAGAGTATATATCCACTGGGAAAAGATCCAGGCGAACCAAGAGGTTCTAGATAAGCTTGTTTATACTGCTCCAGATGCTATTACTGCTATGGTTAGAGAATTTGAAGTTGGTGATGGCAAAGAAGCTGGACTACTTAGAATTGTTGCTAAAGATGGTGATGAGACAACTGTTGTCGGTACGAACTCTGCAGGTAAGCAACTGTGGGATTTAGGTATGTATCCTAAGTCAACTACTCATGCTAAAGATCTAGTTGTTAAATCAATGGAAGGTGGAGTTGTTTTAGACTTAGCACCTACTGGTAAAGCTAGAATTAGACAGAATGGTAAATATACAGAGATTGCTACTAAAGCGGATACTACTATCAGTCGTAAAGCCACCACTGGTGGTTCATACGTATATATCGTTGGTGGCACTGATGCAAGCGATGAAGAGGGTGTTCGTTGGAAAGCTACTCTTGATGAGGTGTTTGAAGAGATAGCCAAAGACGGTAGAACACTTACTGCTTTTGGTGGTATGACTTTTATTGATAGTCTAACAATAATGTGTATGGGTGATGCTACTCTTACGAATACACATAAAGTATTTTGTACAAATTTGATTATAAGTGCTAATAAAACTAAGATCACATTAGAGACAGATATTAAAGGTAATATGGTAGGAAATCACGGAACTATTAAGTTGAGTGCTGCTACTGTTGATATGAAGAAACATAGTCTTAATATATTTAGTACCGTAGTGCTAGGGGGTAACATACTTAATACTGGATCAGTGGTAGACTATTCAGAAGGTTTCTCAGGTGACTGTTATATTTCTTGGGAATCTGATGTGAATACTGATAGATTATTTCATGATAGTAAAGAATACCTTGCACTGAGTGAACATTATGTGGGTACTGTTACTTTTGCTTTTAATGGACAATCTGGTTGTAATGATCAGACGGAGGGCTTCAGTAACCTTGTATATCACGGAGTAGGAGTCAAAGATGGAAAACTACAAGGTGTAATAGATGAGTCACAGCCTCGTATTCTTCCTATTTCAGAAGGACCAATGGCTGATAGACCTACTACTGGTTATATATACAACTCTAGTAATGGAATGGATTATCTAGCCACAGATACAGGCAACATGTATAGAACTACCTCTTCAGGCTGGGAGCAGATAGACATCGGAGTAGCTAGTGTAATCTCTAAGAACGGGGAGTATGTACTAAAGATACATGGTGGTGGTGCTAAGTGGGAAGCTGCTAGTACTGGTGGATCAGCTGGGTCCACATTTACTAACCCACTTGTCCTAACTCCAGCTACTAATCTTGATACATTCAAGACTGAAGGATATTACGAGAACAAGAGTAAGACTGATCTTGGAACTGTTGCGTTGCACTATCCAGAAGATGGTTCACTAGGTATCCTTAAAGTGTTTGCAGATACTAACCTATCAACTAAGGTGTACCAGGAATTCATGGACATCAAAGATGCTAGATTCTATACAAGAGCATTTGATGGTTCTGCGTGGGGACAATGGGTACTTAGAGACCTATCTGCACTAAAGCCTAGTGATGTAGCAACCGTTGCTGACATTGATGCAACTAAGCCAACAGCAGAACAACTTGGTAAGGTTATGAACCTATATGGTGCAAAGCATCTTGTTGATAAAGCACCAGCTCATTTGCACGGAACGACTGTTCCTGCTGATACTCTAGGTAAAGATGGTGACATCTACTTCAAAATCAAGTAAGGAGTTATTATGATGTATACAAAGATAGCAGGGAAGTGGGTAGAGGTGGAAACACCTTCCACTAAAGTCTCTGGTCACTGGAAAGAGTCAGACGAACAATACATTAAGATTAATGGTCACTGGGTTCTATCTGAGAAGCCTGTACCACCAGCTCCTAAGAGATTTAAAGCAACAGCTACATCTGCCGTCAAGCCAACAGCTAAATCGGTAACGGGTGGTACATTAACTTATACTGATAATGCTGATGGTACATGGACAATTGAAAGTGCTGATACGATTACAGAAGTAAATTGGGGTGGAAATACAAACATTACTACATTTGAAGTCATATCTGCATTAGATTTAACCTCGATTAATAAGGCCTGGGAAAGGTGTGGAAGCTTAATATCTTTTAATACTTCAGGATTAACTTCCGTAACCATCGCTGATAATGCTTGGGACATTTGTAAAAGTTTGATATCATTCAATGCAAGTGGACTTACTTCATTGATTAGCGCAAATAATGCGTGGAGCAACTGTCCTGCATTATCTTCATTCGATACAAGTGCCATGACATCCTTAACAAGTGCCAAGATGTCTTGGTTCAACTGTACAGGCTTAACATCATTCGATACGTCAGGGATGACATCTGTAACAAACATACAACAGTCATGGTATAAATGTGCAAGCCTAACTTCCTTTGGTACATCAGACTTGACATCTGCTACTAGTGCAGATAGTGCATGGCAGGGATGTTCAGCACTAACATCATTTGATGCAAGTGGACTTACTTCAGTAATTAGCGCAAATAGTGCGTGGCAGGCATGTTCAGGGTTAACATCATTTGATACAAGTGGATTAACCGCTTTAGTTGGTGCAGTCTACGGATGGGCACACTGTAATGGACTTATCTCCTTTGATACAAAGGGATTGACTTCGCTTACTGTTGCCTCAGCAACATGGGATAAATGTGCAAGTTTAACTTCCTTTGATGCAACTGGGTTATCTTCTGCAGTAAATCTTTCCCGTGCTTGGGCAGGCTGTCCCGAACTACTTTGTATTTCATCATTTGTTGCACCTAATGTAACGAATACGTCCTACATGTTTGCAAGTTCAAACAAACTTGTTCACCCAAATAAAGCAGAACAAACTTCACACTTCACAACAACGGGTATCGACTGGACAAATCCAGTTGCTTGTCCATAAGGAACATAGATGCCTGATTTCGTAAAACATAGTAACGGTGAAATGGATTGGTCAAAGCTCTTTATGGGCTTGGCTATGGCAGTGGTTCTGATTATTCAACAGTTTCAGACATACCATCTGGCTGACCTCAAAGCACAGGCAAGTATCCAGGAGAAACTCTTTATGCCCAAAGAGCGTGTATTAAAGAAGGAAGCAGAAGCCCTAAAGCTTCTGGATGAGTTCGGAGATAGATTAAAAGTCATAGAGGAGAAGATAAATGTTAATAAGTGATAAAGGTATAAACTTCATAAAAGAGTTCGAGGGATTCATGTCTCATCCATATTTGGATGTAGCCATGGTTCCAACAATTGGATACGGAACCACACACTATCACCATAGAGCTGTAAGGCTAGATGATCAAGATATAAGTGAACGTACAGCTACGTATTTGCTGCGTACCCAGGTTGATGAGACCTATGGTAAGGCTGTGAACCACTACGTCCAAGTTCCACTAACTCAGAATCAGTTTGATGCTCTTGTAAGCTTCACTTACAATCTTGGTGTTGGTGCTTTTAAGAGCTCAACACTTCTACGTGATATAAATCATGGTAAAATAGCAGAAGCATATAGTGAGTTCCATAAATGGACTCATGCAAATGGAAAAGTTAATAAAGGCTTGGTTGCTAGACGCAACAAAGAGTCTGAACTATTTTTGGCATAAGGATAAGATATGGATCAAGTAGATGAAAACAGAGTAGAAGTTGAGTACGATGACAATGGAATGATTGTCGCGAAGCAACTTCAACCTGAGTGGAAGAACGCACCTACGGTGTCAAAATTAAAACAAGACATTAGAGATGCTGAACCAGAATTCAATACTCATGTCGGAAACATAAAGGACTGGCTTGGACTTAGAGATGGAAGACTGAAGGTAAAAATACCTAAAGGTCGATCCCAGGTTCAACCGAAACTGATTAGAAAACAAAACGAATGGAGATACTCATCTCTAAGTGAATCGCTACTTGCTTCTGAAGACATGTTTGATGTCAAACCAGTTACTCATAAGGACATTGCGTCTGCAAGAGATAATGCCATCATTCTTAACAAGCAGTTCAATAAAGACATAGATAGAGTAGATTTTATCGACAACTATGTTAGAACAGCAGTTGATGAGGGGACGGTATTTGTAAGAACCGGATGGGAGTTCCACGAAGAGGAGAGAGAAGTTGAGAGACCAGTAATGGTTCCACAGCTTCCACCAGAGGTTCAACAGAGAATGCAGCAGGCTCAGCAAGCAGTGCAACAGGGCCAAATGGATCCTATGCAATTCCAGCAACTACAACAGCAAGCTCAGCAAATGGTACAAATGGTAGAGGATCCTTCTGGTAAAACAGAGATGGTTCTAGAGATGACACCTGTCTACAACAGACCAACTCTTGAGGTATGTGATTACGACAAGGTTCTCATAGATCCCACTTGTGGTGGCGACTTGGACAAGGCAGGCTTCATAGCTTATCAATTTCAGACATCAAAAGCGGAACTAGCTAAAGATCCAAAGTATAAGAACGTAGAAGCTATCCTTTCTGACTCAACAGAGACCCTGAGCCAGGAAGAATATGAAGAGCGTGCATTCAACTATGAAGACGATCCAAGAAGAAAGCTTACAGCTATCGAGTACTGGGGTGATTGGGATATACATAAAGATGGTCTGCTTGTACCAGTAGTTGCAACGTATGTTGGTTCTACAATGATTAGACTCGAAGAGAATCCTTTCCCTGATAAGAAGCCTCCATTTGTAAAAGTAGTCTATCTACCGAAGAGAGATGATGTTTATGGTGGGGAGCCAGATGCAGTCTTAATCGAGGATCACCAAGATATCGTTGGAGCTGTAACTCGTGGTATGATTGACCTTATGGGTAAATCGGCGAATGCTCAACAAGGTATTTCAGCGAATGCGTTGGACCCAGCTCAGAAACTTAGATTTGAACAAGGTAAGGATTACATCTTTAACCCGGACGTTGATCCGTCTAAAGCATTCTTTATGGCTACGTTCCCAGAGATTCCTCAGTCAGCTATGAACATGATTCAGTTTCATGAACAAGGTGCTGAAGCATTGACTGGTGTGAGAGCTTTCTCAAGCGGTCAAGGTGGAAATGCATTAGGTAGCACGGCTGCTGCTGTTAAGACGGCTTCAGACGCAACCTCGAAGCGTGAAATGGGAATACTTAGAAGACTATCACATGGTATCATTGAAATAGGTAGAAAACTTATTGCAATGAATGCTGTGAACCTTGAAGACGAAGAGGTAATAAGAATAACAGACGAAGAAGAAGTAAAAATCAGTAGAGATACTCTTGCTGGAAACTTCGATGTTAAGCTTACAATTTCTACTCCAGAGGTTGATCAGGAGCAAGCACAAGACCTTGGGTTCATGTTGCAGACTATTGGGCCAAATATGGATCCAGGTCTTCAAGCTAAAATCCTTGGTAAGATTGCACGTCTTAAAAAGATGCCAGATCTTGCTAAACAGATTGAAGAGTACAAACCTGAACCAGATCCAGCTCAAGAAGAGATTAAAGAGCTACAGATTGAATTGCTTAGAGCACAAGTTGCTAACGAACAAGCTAAAGGTACAGAGAACGAAGCTGATACAGTTGCTAAGTATGCTGATGCAGAACTTACAGGAGCTAAGACTCAAACTGAGATGGCTAAAGTTAGAGCACTTGAGAGTGGTTCTGATATGACAGACCTCCAATTCCTTCAGGAAAAAGATGGTCTTAAGCACAACCAAGAGATGGAAAAAATGAACAAGTCATTCGAGCAAGACCTTGATAGAAAAGGTGCTGATTCACTATTGAGTCAGGAGACGTCTAACAAGGGAAAGCCTTTTAGTGGAGGAATTGCTGCACCCTCAAGTGGTTCAACAATCCCTAAATTTGCAATAGGTGGCCCAGACTTAAGAGGCATGGATACTCCATTCGAGAACCTTGCTGACCAGACGCAAATCTAGCTTTAAGCTTGATTTGTGGTATAATTCAGCATAAACCAAACAAACTAAACCAAAGGAACGAAAAAAATGACAGAGCTAGACCCAACAGAGCAAGTTGAAAAAGAGATAGAAATTTCAATCGAGGCAGCAAGAGGTGTTGTAGAGCGTAGAGATAGAATGGATGCATTGATTGCAAACCCAGACTTTGACTACATATTTACAGACGGGTATTTCCAAAAAGAACCAGTGAGACTTGTAGGACTACTTGCAGATCCAGAATGGCAAACAGAAGAGAAGCAGCAAGAGCTTGCGGATGAGCTGAGAGCTATATCAGGATTAAGACAGTATATCATGGGGATCAAAGCAATGGGTAGACAAATGGAAAACCAGATAGCTAGATCACAATCAGAACTTGACGGTTTAAGAGAAGAAGGAGAGTAGCATGAAAAAGATTGAATTGAGTATTTCAACTGCAATGTCTTTGTTATGTAACTCAACTTCTGGTTCTGAAGAAGAGATAATCGAGAACGAAGAAGGTCACGAGATAGAAGAAGACGACTCAGATGTCCTTGGGATGTCTGATGAAGACTTTGAGAACATGTCTGAGGCTGAATTCGAGAAAGCTGCTTCCGGTGAAGATGAGAACCAGGAAGCCAATGAAGAAGACACTTTAGGCGATGATGACAACGGTGAAGAATCTACAGAAGTAAATGAAGAGGAACAAGAAACTGCTGCAGCAGATGATGGTTCTGAGCAAACGGAAGAAGGTTCTGAGTCGGAAGGAAGTCAACCTAATGAAGCAGGTGAAGAGACTCAAACACGGTATGAAGCTGCGTACAATGACCTATTTGGCCAGCCGATCAAAGCTAGTGGAAGAGAAATTCAACTAAGAGACACAACACAAGTCCGAAATCTCGTAGAGATGGGTGTAGACTACAATAAGAAAATGCAACACATGCGTCCCCACATGCAAGTACTAAAAACTCTTGAAAAAGAGGGAATACTTGATGACATGGATCAAATGAATCTACTTCTTGAAGCCAAGAAGGGTAATCCTGATGCGATAAGAAAACTTATCCAGGATAACAATATTGACATGCTTGACCTTGCTGATGCCGAGACTCCGAAAGAGTACAAAGCTCAGAACCACATGGTTAGTCAGCATGAAATAGAAGTAGACAATGCACTTTCCGCTATTAAAGAATCGCCAGCTTATGAGACAACGATAAATGTTATGACTAATGTCTTTGACCAAAAAAGTAAAGATGAGATCATCAAGAACCCTACATATATAACCTCTATCAATCAAGATATCGAAAACGGTATCTTTGGTAAAGTTATGGATATGGTTCAGTACCAGAGGGACGTAAGAGCTATTCCGGATACAGTTAGTGATATAGATGCATATATTGCTACAGTACAACAGATGGCAGTTATGGAAAGACAGGAAGGTCAACCTGCTTCAAACCAAGCACCCGGTTTTGAACCGACGGCTTCCCCCCAACCAGCTAGAAGACGTCAAGGTGGTTCTTCCAACCAACAAAAGGCAGCAATGTCTGGCTCTAGAAGAGCACCTAAGACTGAAAATTCATATGATCCAATCGACATACTAGGTATGTCTGATAAGGACTTCGAGAAGAAGTTCGGCGGATCTCTACAATAACAAGGAAAAAAGATGAAAACAATTAAACTTTCACTAGCAACTTATTTGACAGGTATGTCATCTGCAGGTGCTTTTAACAACTCTACTGGAGATTCTCAAAGAATCTATGGAGACGGAACAAACTCAAGTATCGGTGTTCAGATTAACACTTACTACTACGACAAGAAAGCACTTATCGAAATTGCAAAAGAGCAGTTCTTTGGTCAACTTGCTGATACAACTTCTATGCCTAAACACATGGGAAAGAAAATCAAGAAGTATTTATACCTTCCACTTTTGGATGACAGAAACATCAATGACCAGGGTATTGACGCTACTGGTGCAACTATTGCTAACGGAAACCTTTATGGTTCAAGCAAAGACATTGGTACAATCGTAGGTAAACTTCCAACTCTTACAGAGAATGGCGGAAGAGTTAACCGTGTTGGTTTCAAGCGTGTTGAAATCGAAGGTACAATGGCTAAGTTTGGTTTCTTCGACGAGTACTCTCAAGAGTCACTTGATTTCGATACAGATCCACAACTACAGATGCACATCAGACGTGAAACAACTCGTGGAGCGAATGAGATTACTGAAGCACAACTTCAGGTAGACCTATTGAATGCTGCTGGTGTAGTTAGATTCGGTGGTGCAGCAACTAAGAATGACGAAGTAACAGGTGAGTCTTCAGCGACTATCTCTGTACCTACTTATGAAGGTCTTATGAAGACTGGTATCACACTTGATGATAACAAAGCTCCTAAGAACACTAAGATGATCACTGGTTCAAGACTGATCGACACTAAGACTATCGACAATGCTCGTTACATCTACTGTGGTTCTGAAATGATTCCAACGCTTAAAAGAATGAAAGACCTACATGGTGAAAAAGCATTCGTTGAAGCTAGACATTATGCTGCAGCAGGTTCACTTGCTAAAGGTGAGATCGGTGCAATTGATCAGTTCAGATTTATTCTTGTTCCAGAGATGCTTCACTGGTCAGGTCAAGGTGCTGCTGAAACTGCTGCAAATGCAGGATACAGAGCTACTGGCGGAAAGTATGATATCTTCCCAATGTTAACTGTTGGTTCTGGTTCATTTACTCAGATCGGTTTCCAGACTTCTGGTAAGAAAGTTAAGTGGAAAATCAACCACAAAGCTCCTGACTCTAACGTGAACACTTGGGATCCATATGGAGAAACAGGTTTCTACTCTATCAAGTGGTACTACGGATTCTTGGCTCAGAGACCAGAGTGGATCTCTCTTTACAAAGTAGTTGCAGAAGTGTAACCACTTTGTGACCGACATTCGTGTCGGGCACAAAACATAAAGGAGATACAATGAGTATCAAGAACGATGGCAATATGATTGCTGACACACTTACTTCACCAAGCAACCTAACCTTCATTGAGGTTATGGCTACTCTAGGTGCAAAAGGTAAAGAAACTTTTGTATTTAATGGTACGCTTGATGCAAGCATGGTATTATTCTTCTATGACAAGTCGGCGAAGAAGTATCAATTTGTGAGTGTTACAAAAAAAGGCGTAGCTAAAGCTGTAACTGCAGACATGAAAAAACTTGCAACTGACGGTTTCATAGCACAACTAGGTGAGCTAGAAGATATTTCTTCAGCACAACCACAACTTAAAAAGTAAAAGGATTTACAATGGCAGCAGCAGTAACAGGAAAAGGTACAACTTCTCCAAAAGCACAACCAGTAGGTAACGTAAAAGTTAAAATTAGAGCACTTAATAAGGGTGGAGTAGATCATGACTTCGTACTTGTAGAAGTAGAGGGTAGAGACATCAGATATGCATTTGATATTTCACCAAAAGGCACAGTTGATGCAGCAGTTCTAGAGACTGTTATCCCAGCTAAGCATGAGAAAGCATTCAAAGCAGCAGTAGAAGCTAAGCGTGAAGTAGTTATCGAGCAGAACCCTAAATGGGATGACGTGAAGACTGACGACGGAGCAAAAGGCGACAAGACTGCAGACGATGGAAAGAACGACAACGACGATCCTATGAACGGTGGAGCGTATGGTTGGGTAAACGACGTTTACAAACCAGTTTACGAAATCGTATAACGACTTGAACCACTCTTCGGGGTGGTTCTTGTGGCTATATGCCTAAAACCAAACTTACCTAAAAGGAAATAGAATGACAGAACGTAAAGAGTTACTTGAAGAGGCGAAAGCCCTGGGACTTAGTTTTGCTAACAATGCGAAAACAGAGAACATACAGAAAGCAGTAGTTGCTGCTAAGGAAGAGAAAGCTTCAGAGGAAGCATTTGTAGAAGCTGGTGGAGAGGTTGCACCACAAGCAGTTGCTCCAACTGAGGCTACTATCCGTGCACAACTAGAGGCAGAGTTCGCTGAGAAGCTTGAAGCAGAGAAGAAGAAGATCGTTGCGAATGTAGAGCTTAATATGGCTCAAAAAGCAGGAGATACTGCTGCAGGCAAGCTGACTATTGGACAGGCTAAGTTAAAGGCTAGAAGAGATGCTATGGCTCTTAAGCGTGTGATCGTTACATGTAAAGATCCATCTAAGCAGAACTGGGAAGGTGAGATTCTCACTGTGAGTAATGATGTTGTTGGTGACGTGAAGAAATATATTCCATATAACCTTGATGAGGGTTATCACGTTCCACAAATCATACTTAACATGTTGAAAGACAGAGAGTGTACAATCTTCATCAACAAGAAGGGTAGAGACGGAAAGTATGTCCAGGTTGCAAAAACAATCAAGGCACACTCAGTTGAAATCCTTCCTGACCTAACAGAGGATGAATTGAGCGAGTTGGCTGCAGAACAAGCTGCTAGACAATCTATCGACTAATTCTATACAGAACCACTCTAAGGGTGGTTCTAATATATAATTCAAAGGATTAACATATGGCAACTTGCAAGATTGATTGTAGTTTCACTGAGACAAAACAAAACCCCACCTGTTCCCACACAGTAACGATTCCAAAACCACCAGCTCACACACCAAAGATAGATATTCCTGGCCCCAAAGAAGTAACCACTGAGACTCTTAATGGTACTGGTGCATTCGATATTTACATGAGAGCAGGTAAAGCACACCTAGAAGACCAATATAAAAAAGGTAGAATCAAAGGGGCAGACTACACTGCAGCATATATTGCCATGACACAACTCATGATGGTTGAGGCTAACAAGTTCGTTCTTGGTATTGTACAGGCTGAGATATCAGCTAAGATGTTCGGTATTCAATACATGCAAGCAGGCTACGAGGCAGCTCTTAAAGAGGCTCAGGCAGAGAAGATGATGCATGATGCAGACCTAGTATGTCAACAGGTTGCAGAGCTTAAAGAGAATGGTGCTGTTGAGCGTACACTTAAACGTGCTCAGAGACAGGTTCAAATTATGCAAGCTAAGTTATATGATCAGCAAATCGGATCATTCAAGAACAAAACTACTATTGATGCAGCGAAAACTATATACGATGCTTGGGCTGTAAACGCAGTCGAAGAGCCGAACACAGCTACATGGGCACTATCAGAAATGAAAGGTGCATCATTAACTAAAATGAACAACTCAATCAAAAGCTTAGCTGGAGGAATATAGTGGGACTATTTAGCTCAGACTACAAGCCTCATGGTAGTATCAGTAACACACAACTGATGCCACAGAGGCACTACAAAGATACCTTCTTTGGAGAGCTGGTTATGCAAAATGCAAAAACTGGTGAGTCTGTAGCTGACAACATAAGATATGATGCCCTGGAAGGGATATCTGCACATATGCGTGGATATCTGAAAAAAGGTGAGAAGTATCAATTCAAAACAACACTATCATTCAAAGCTACGGCAACATTAGCAGCAAAGACTGCTAGTATATCTTCGACTCTTGGGGTTCCAGTTGACTCCATTTCTGGCGAAATAACTGGTGTAGTGCCACCAATAGAGAGAGCATACGGTGCTCTCGGAGTCTCGAACCACCTTCATGAGATAGCTCACACATCAAATGGTAAAAACTGTACAGCAAAGATTACTATAAATGGTGCGGAGCAAAGTATTCTAAAGCAAAAGCCAAGACCACTGGTTGTACCTGGGTTTCAGACAGAGACACTTATATTCATAATGTGTGACGGATCTGAATATGATACAAAAATAAGTATAGAAAGTGGACCAGTCTACATACCTGGAATAGGAATCAAACCAATAGATGGATACTTTTGTAAGGCACACTCCGGTTCTAGTGTGTATTTCTTTTATACAAATCATCCTAGCTTCTCTGGTGTGGGTAAAAGTATGTCTGTGCATGTTTTACCTATCATATCTTTGCAAGACAACTGGAATGGAGAAAGACCATATGAGACATTGCCTTGGGGAGACATCAGATATGTTCGTAGACAAAAGACACTAAAGAGACTTGGTATTGAATTTGAAGAGCTTTCTCGTGGTGTATTTGCATTCATTCCTAGGTTTAATGGACAAGAGTGGAGACAAGGATATGGGAACCAATGGAGAAAAACTCCTAGACTTCAACAGAAATATGCATCCGAAAAGAAGTATTATGACTTCCTGAGCAAAGAAGTTGGTATCCCTCCATATGGTTCTCCTGACTGGCACAAAGACTACGGTAAACACTATCACAGCATGATGAAGACTTGTAAGAAGTCAAATGGTCGCGTTACAGCAGATCAGAAAAAGTTTTGTGCTGATTACTCAACCGAGAAGGGTTACTATAACTCAATGGTTAAAGACAAGAATGAGTCTGCAAAAAGCATAAAGAATGTATCAGATGCACACTTTGGGTTCTTTGCTACGGCAAAAACACTAGATGAATCCAATGTTGCAGCACTGTATTACACGTTAGCTCCAATACTAAAGCACATGAATAGATCAGAAGTTGCAGTTGGAAAGAAGAATGCTGCAGGAATAAACATACCTTCAATGCAGAAAAAAGTAGAGCCATACAACATGGAAATCAAACAAGGATCATTTGATGTTCAATATAGCTTTCAAGAATGGTCTATGTGTAGAAGATATGGTATTGCAAATGTAATTCGATATCCTGCTGGACTTAAACCACCAAAGATAGGTTCAACGTGGTTTGAAGTTGATGAAGTCGGAATGAAGGGGTGGGACGATGGTCCTCCTCGTGATAATTCTTTTCCAGACACACGTAAACCAGCTACTTCTCTATCTGGAGGATCAGGTGGTGGTGGTGGAATTGGAGCATGGATAAGTTTCGGTGGTTCAGGAATGATAGAGCTCAGAATACAAGACAAACCGGATGCAAGCAATAGACCAAGATACTTAGAGATGAGACTGTACAAGCCTGTGGCGAACCACAAGATTGATGTAATCCGCGACGGAAAACATGGGAAATCTGGTAATGTTGTTCTTCGTGGTGGACTCAAGGGAATCAACGGAACAGACCCAAAGAAACCTTATTCAGATGTACTTATGTATCCTATTTCATATGAAGCCTTCCATAAGGTTAAAGTATTCAAGCGTGAAAGACTTATGCGTGAAACGATGATCGTTCGAGTCTCCGCAATACAAATGGAAGAAGTTAAATGGTATCAGAAAGGGTGGTTCAAGGTTGTTATGATAATCATAGCAATGGTTCTTGCGTACTTTACTGGGGGACAATCAGTTGTTGCTGTACTCAAAATGCTTGCAGTAATGGCTGTGACACAAATATTATTGTCATTTGTTGACAACCCAATATTGAGAGCAATAATTATGGTAGTTGCAATGTTTTATGGTGGATACTTAAACACAGGAACATTTGCTATGTCTCCAGCTATGTTCGTTGAAGCTGCAGGAATAGCACTACAGACCAAGATAGCAATGGATATGGAAGCCTTACAACTAGAGATAGAAGCATGGCAAGAAAAATTCAATAAGCAGAAGAAGAAGTTCGATGAAATGCAAAAAGAAGTTGGAATGGATGATTTCAATAGAGACTTCATATTGTATCTTTCAGGACTTACTCCTGTAGAAGCACCGGAAGATTGGGAGAAAAGAACACTTAACTCTGATCTACCTTCGATAGAAAGCACGCTGACGGGAACAGAGGTAGATTTACCTGCTCCTGCAAAAAAATAGATATAATAACACAATAGCATAGACAGAAAAAGGACAAATAATGAGCGGAAATATGTACTACAATGGATGGATGAAAAACGGAGACTGGGGCCAATCTCAGAATGTTATGGATTTCAGTGCTGGTGGCGTAACAAACGCCTGGTCTGGAAATCAGAATGCCAATGCAGCACCAGCGAACCAACAATATAGTGGTTTTACTGGTGGGATAAATAGTTCTGCAGGTAATCCTTACAGCAAACTAGGTTCAAACATTAATCCTGTTGCAGCAGTGGAGTCCAACTCTGTGCTAAGTGCAAAGCCAAAGCCAGATGTTAAACCTGGTGGTGACAGTGCTGGTCTGCTTGGAATCAAAGGTATGGACTTTGGAACACTTGCTGGTGTAGCTAACACTGCAGCATCATGGTACATGGGTAACAAGCAACTGGATCAAGCTCAAGAACAATTTGACTTCCAAAAAGAATCTTGGGAAAAGCGTTTTGCAATGATGCAAGACCAATACTACAGAAAGCTTAACAACCGTAGAGCAGGAATGTATCTTGATGAAGGAATGTCTGAAGCAGACCGTAGAAAGCTTGGAGAGCACTATGATACAGGTGAGAATCAAACTACACCTTATCCTGGTTCAAGTTCACAAGCACCTGCAGGTTCTTTCAACAACTCAGGATTCGTAGGACCAACACAGCAAAATGCTGATATGATGAATCAAGCTACTGGTGGAGCACCATTTAGTCCTGAAGCAGCTCAATCAATGATGAATTCAAGTGCATTCACAAGACCACCAATGAGTGGAGCTTCTGAACCTACAAACCCAGCTAATGCAACAGATGCGACAGCAGGAAGAGAGTCTGCAGCTAGAGCCGCAAGAGCTAAGAGAAAGCCTAAGACTCAATCAACTGATGATACTGGTACGGCACAAACAACATCAGAAAAAATAGGTTAAGGAGTTAATCATGGCAGTTTATGATAGTGTAAATTTTAACGTAGGTAATCCTGGAACTGGTTCCGGGGATGCCACAAGAGCACTTGGAGTTGGTCTTTTTAGAGATGCTATGAAGAACCTCCAAGGTGCAGCAAACAACCATGAGAAGAATATTCGTGAAATGAATACAGAGACTCTTCTCAATATGATGAAAGAAGGCAAAGAGGTTACTGATGCTGACATGAAGGAAGTGGGTCGCCACAATCCTGAAGCATTAGAGAAAGCAAGAATGAATATTGTTAAGTTTGATCAACAGTCAGAGAATGATGATAGACGCTTTGGACTTGATACTCTAAAAACAGGTGGATATCTTTCCAACCTTGAGTCTCAAGAAGCATACAGAAGTGCTCAGATTCAAGCTGCTAAAGACAAACTTGAGTTTGAGAAGAGTAAACCAGCTCCAATGGGCGAATTCCAGAAGCTTGTACTTAAAGATCAACTCGATATGAACCAACTCATCAAGAAGAAAGAGTTAGGTCTTCTTCCTGGCCAAAAAGGTAAGGGTTCTAGTGACAATCAGTCTATTTTGAAGAAGTTAGGTATGTTTACCAACTATGATGATGAAACAGAAGGTACAGCAGATGCAGGAAACATGGCAGATGCTAACCGTGCATTGGACGTTGCAAAAGCCAAGGGTGTTAAAACAAAAGACATTAAAGCTGCTGCAGCACTTGCTGTAGGAGAAGGTGGGTTCTTGTCTGGTTATCTTCCTAGTGATGAGATTGTATTCAACAAAGATGCGTTTATAGATTACTTAAAAAGTAAGGGTTACTTTAAAAAATAAAGGGTTATTATGGATACTACTGAATTCCTAAACACAATGAGAAGAGCGAATGAGGATGGTAGATCTGTAAACTCTCTTTCTCTCATGAAAGCTATGAACGTAGAAAAAGCTGCATTCGATAAGAGTGCAAATCTTGACTATGGGAATCCTGCTTCTGCAGATGCTACAACTGGTAGAGATGGTTCACCTAGAGTAAGAGAAGACTATATCTCTGGTTCAGATGGATACACAATGACTCCAGAAGGACCTGTCCAGAACCACAACAAGAAATTCAATGATCTCAACGGTCAACAATTCCAAGAATTAACATCAGAGATACACAATAGCAGAGTATACAGAGATGAAGCTACTGGAGAAAAATACCAGCTAGGTCAAAATGGAGAGAGAATAGGTTTTGAGGGTGAGACAGGATTCGTATATGCCAATGGTGCAAGAGCACAGGATAACGGAGAAGATGTTAACAAACTCGGATATTCAAGATATGGTATCGCTCCAAGATACAATGAAGACTCTGTAAACAAATACGGATGGGAAGCTGGCCCTGGTGGCATAGATACAACCAACCCTGACATGAACTGGGAATTACCAGTCAACATGGCCAAGGGTTATGAAGAGTTACGCCAGGGAAACAAGTATGTGAACCAAGCAAGAGTATCACATGATGATGGTTCCCAGAATGCCTTAGATAAACGAGCCATATATGGTGGTGGTACTTCTGAGTACACTAGACAGAATGAAACTCCTTTATTCAATCAAGATATAGGTAAAGGTGTCGAGGGTACTGTCCAGGGAGTATCTGCTAAAGATTTCCTTGCACAAATGAAAGCCGGGAACAATGTTACTGGTGGTGGTGCAGCAAAACTTAGTGCTGATGACGAATACCTACTTAATGGTGGTGGAACAGGTACATCATACCTAGGACAACTCGCAGACTTAACTCAAGCATCATTGGCCAGACAAGGTGCTGGACTTGCTGATGCAGCAGCCACAGCCTTCGGTAGAGTTATCGGAGACGAAGAGGGATACAAGAATGTTAAACTCTGGGGACTAGATAAGGGAATTGATGCCTATAAAGATGTCGAACTTACGAACAAAGAGTTCGGAGTAAGCAAGTCAATGCAGGAACGTCAACAGAGAGAAACTCAAGCTGCAGCTAAGAAGATAATGGATGATCCTTCATTCTCTAACATAGTGAGTGGAATAGCTACCATAGGTATGAATGCTCCGGAGATCTTTGCGGAGTCTGCAGGTGAGATGGTCTCAATCATGTTTGGTCCAGTAGGTATTGCGACTGCAGTAGCCAACAGGGTAAATAATGATAGAGAAGAGTTCATTAAGAACAACGGCAAAGCTCCAGATGGAGCACATGAAGCTGGTTCTATTGTGTCCAACGGTGTTGCACTTCTTTTAGAGAAATTATTCTTAAAAGGAATAGCTGGTCCTGCAAAAAAGGCATTGGCCCCATTGGCTAAAAAGGTCGAGGGTAATATTGCAGGAGGTATGGTGAAAGCTATGGGTTCTGCTGGTATGGAGGGTGCTCAGGAATACGTTGATGGTGTTCAGCAGGACTTCTTTACTATGAAGCAAGCTGGAATGTCTACAGAAGAGATGTTAAAGAAAGCAGCATTTAGTGAAGAAGCATTCATTGGTGCGATTACAGGATTCGGTGCTGGTGCTGGTATGGGTGTTGGAGCCAACATCATGGCAGAAGGTCCAAAAGGTGCACTCAAAGGTGCGGGTGCTGCGTACACTGCTAATAAAAACAGAATGGAAAACAATGTACAGACTGCAGCAGGAGAATACACTACTGACGAAGATGCTGAGTTTATCAAGGCAAACTTTGAGGTAAACAAGAGTAGTTCTGAATCTGCAATAAAGAAATCAGAGAATGTGAAAACAGCAATTGGAGAAGCAACAAACTTCGATGAAATGAAGGCATCATCTAATGATGAAGTCAGAAAATACGCTGAAACTATGGAGGATGCATCACTTAAAGAAGTAGGTGTTGGTTCTCCAGAGCACAAAGACTCAATGGCTACTGGTATTCGCAATATTATAGAAAGCATGGGTGAGGCAAAAGCACAGGCTGCTTTCAGTACTCGTGGCATAGATGTAGCAGGGAAGACTGATGCAGAGATTCGTACTCAACTTGATGGACTTGATGTCCAGACAATAGAGGCAATGGCACAAAGTAACTCTCAGCAGTTCGGTACAGACACAGCATCAAAGCGACAGTCGAAGAAAATTCTTGATTCTAGATTCGATTCTATAAAAGAAAATTTAGTAGCATCTTCTGATCTAAGTATAAAAGACAGACAAGCTGATTTGGAGAAGATAAAGAAGACAGAGAGCAACTTCAATAAGGGGCTCTCTAACCGTGGTAAAACACTCAACACTACCATTGATATAGATACGATTGGAAAAGACGCTGGTGCTACCAAAGAGTTCCTTCAGGGCATGTATGAAACTGTTACTGGTAAGAGTAAAGGTGTTCAAGCAGTAAATAGATATTCAGATGAAGCAATAAGTAATGCTGTGGGACAAGTTGATGCAAGACTTGAGAATAAAAACATATCATCTTCAGAGAAGAGAAGACTTGGAAAAATAAAGAGACAACTGGTCAAAGTTCAAAAGAAAAGAGTTGATTCAAAGAAGAGAACAGGATTGGACAGCAAGTCAACAGACAGAACCCAGAATCTAGGTGCATTCTCTAATGATAAGCAAACTGTTCTGCATGAAATCAATAAGTCTCTATTTAAGAAAGAAATCACTGACAAGAGAGATGTAACCGGGACTCAAGAGTTACTTGACTCTGCAGAGAGCCAGGGGTTCATAACTCCGGAGCAGAAGGCAAAGTACGAGAAGAGACTTGCCAAGATAGGCAAGAATGCTCAAGACCCAACTCCAGAGACACTGGCTGAAGAGGCCAAGCAGGAGAAAGAGTACCAAGAGAAAAATGATCTCTCTGATCTTGAGATGGAAAACAAAAAGAAAAACATCATAACAGAGGATGATGTTGAGGCTGAATCAAAAGATCTTGAACGTCAATACGATGACCTTGAGAAAGAGAACCAAGACTTTGTTGATGAGGTAGAGAATATTGCACCTGAAGATTATACTGATGACCAGAATGAACGCAAAGAGAAGATAGATAAGAAAATGAATGTGCTACTCAACAAAGAGGCACAGTTAGTGAAAAAGAAATATCACTTTACTCAAGCAGACATGGAAGCTAATAATGAATATGGTAAAATGGATGAATATTTTGAAGGTGTTAAAGAGACCAATGTGAAGGATTTTGTTGACAGTCTTACTGATGCTCAACGTGAAATTCTCAATATATGTAAATAGAAAGGCTTAATATGGCAAATTGTATAGAGGTAGCGGGACTAAATGATCTATTGCAGATCAAACTTGTAAAAAAGCACACTAAGGAAGCAACAAAAGATTCCGGGAAGAAGCCTTATAAGTTTGATACTCACGCTATAACAAGCAGAATGTATTTCGATTTACTTACTGGAAAGAAGGATAAGGATGATGCTCCTGCCTTCAAGAGAATAAAGGATGTAATAAAGAACAACAATGTCATGCGAAAGCTTATTGGCTCGATTGGTCTTCACTTGAAGGACAATCCTTTAATTGATGATCTCGTAAAAGATAACATGACACCAGAGCAAAAGAATGCTGCTGGAGAACGTATGCAGATCCGTGGTATAGCAATGAAGCATATCATGGGTGCAATGAAATCTGAAGCAGATGTTCAGAAGAATCTGAAAATTAGTGATGAAAATGCAGAGAAATTGTTCACAAAAGGTTCTAGAAACGTATCCACTGCTGGTATGGCTACTGCTATGGGTAGGGATATTGCTTTTGCAATGGGGTTCAGAATAGAGGGTGACGGATACTATACCAATAAAGTCTATGCAGACATAGGTAGAGCTGCCATGAAAGAGGTGCAGGACAATACTGGTCTAATAACAGTAGATGACGGTGGCTTCATACTTAACAATAAGTACATGAAGAACCCAACAGAACAATATCAGCGTGGAAGTATCATCAAGGATCAGGAAGTTGTTAGATTGAATCTAGACAAATTCGTTAAAGACAAGATCCCTCCACAATTCAAGACAAAAGATGATGTTATTGACTCAATGAGCTACATGCTTGATGAAGGAAAATCAATAGAGCTAGAGAACCAATACGGTCATGGCTATCTTGACCTTCTTGCTTCAGTAGATTCTACACAAAAATACGTTGGCAGAATGTCAATTCCTACTAACCTTATGCTTCCTGACTCTACTGCTGTTGCTAAACCTAGAACCAAGGGTATCAACATGACTGGTCTTACTGAAGATACGTTGTCAGAGATGCAATCAAGAGAGACAGTGGTTCAACCAAAGCTTGCAAAGCTATTCCTTGGGATGAATAAGAGAGTAAAAGAGCTTATGGATCTAGAGGGTGCTGAGTCATCTTCTGCAGACTTCCACTCAATACTTGCATCAGAATTTGGATTATCTACAAGAGATGACGTTGATATTCTAAATGAGATTTTTGGAGAAAGAGACAAGGAGGCTTCAGCCGACGATATGGAAAAGGCTGTGGGACAATCATTGTCTAAGACAAACTCACTGCAAACTATGATAGAGATGGCTGATCAATTCTTTGAAGAAGACGGTACTCCTAAGCCATTGTTTTATACACATGAGATGTACAGAACAGGTAGAGTAGGTTTCATGGAAACCATGCTTAACGGACAAGTTGATAAATTCTTCTCTAGATTTGCAACGACAGGTGGTTCTATTCAACTAAAGAATTCTGGTAAACAATACAACCATTTACTTCGTGGTATAGAAGACGATGCTGGCTTTGATGGTGATGTAAATGCTATTGACAGAATTACCGGGAAAGAGAATGATCCAGTGTTTGAACTCCTACTTAGAAAGTATGACAAGGCGTTCATAGATACAGATGGAAGATCAGATAAAGCTACATACAACCTTCAGAAGGATTTCCTTAGAATACTTGCTGTTGGAAAGATAAACAAGAAGGACTCAAGCGGAAACCTAACCCCAGAATCAGTACCAAAGATGGGTGGTTCTGTGTGGCAAAAACTGTCTGTTCTTAACGGTATATCTGATGTACGTAGATCAAAAGATGGAGTAATAAATACTACTTTTGTTACGAAGCCAGATGCAACTGGTTCTGGTATTGTACTTCAATTGCTTCAGATGATGGGGCTCAACAACATGGAGGGTGCTAAGGATAAGCTTGGTCTACTTGGATTACTCAAAGAGGGTAAAGGTAAATATAAAGATGTTTATTCTTTCCTTGAAGAGCGTATGAAAGAAGACACCGTGAACAGCGAAGATCTTAGTGATGCTGATGCCGTAGCAAACGGAATCATTAATGACATGCATGAGTATGGGTTCTTTAAGACGATGAGAGATATTGTTAAGCCTACGACTATGATTACGTCATATCTTGCTGGTGATAACACTGTTGTATCACAGTCTGCAATAGAGTATGCAGATAGAATATTTGCAGACTTAAAAAAAGACAAAGCTCCAGTTAAACATTCCACAAAGAAGGACATGGATAGCCTTGAGTTTGTCAAGGGTCTTATCAAAGATTCTGATCTGAAGTTCTACAAGAACCACATTGAAGGTAAAAACCTAACTGGACTTCAACTGTATAAGCTAGAGGGTGCACGTAAGCGTGTAGAGAAGCGATTAGCTGATACTGCAGGTGTGTACTCTAAAGAGTTGATAGGAGAGGTTCTAATCAGTGGATCAATGGAAAAGTTCCACAGCAAAATCAAAAACATTTATTCATCAATGGAAAACATATTCAAGGCAAATCCAGGACTAGAGTTAAGAGTGCTCCCAGCACAAGTGGTTCTAGACATGGCAAGTAACCCTGAGCATAAAGACTTCAAAGGTAAGACACATAAGCAACTTCTTGATAAGTTTGGAATGACAATTATGTCTATGAACCAAGTCTTGTCTGAGGATGGTAAGACAGTTGTCATGCAGAATACAATGAACCAACTCACATCATTAGTAAGTGTTATTCACTCAATGGACAGTGCCATTATGTTTAACTCTCACAGAGAGACAATGAAGAGAATAGACGAACGTCTACGTGAGATCGAAGCTAAGCCGACGAAGACGGCAGATGAGACTTTTGAATTCAAGCAATTGATCCAAACAAGAAAGATGGCATCTATTTCAATTCACGATGCATCAAACGGAAACCCGGTTTATAACACTATTTTTGAAGGTGTATATCGAGAGCAGGTTGAGTATGCCGTCCAGAACTATGATATGTTCGACCAGATGGTTAAATCATATGAAGTACTTGTAAATACTCCTGGTAACACTGAGGGTCTTGGGGCAAAAGCTCTTGAAGCAATGAAGACCGAAGCAAAGAACAGTCTTGAATCAAAGAAAGACTTCAAGCTTGCATACGACTCTGATAAGATCTTTGGATTTAAAGATCTTGATGCTGATAAGCCAACAATCAAGGGTAATGGAGCAGATGGCTCCAAAGTTATGGAGAATCTTAAAAAGAAGTCCCAGAAGGCAGAAAAAACGGTAGAAACTAAACCAGAGCCGGAGGCCAAAGCTTATAAGGAATATCAAGACCTCAAGAGTCAATATGAAGCCTTGGTCAAAGAGAACAAGCAGAACCAAGAAGCTTCTGGCAGAGAAGGCCCCTCTAGTAAGGAGTTCCAAGAAGAGAAGGAATTATTGGATAAGGCTACCAATAGACTAGAACATTACAATCTTCTTGTTGAAAAAAACAAGAAACCGGAAGCAACCAAGAAACCATCTGACTACAATGGTGAGTTCGGATTCATTGGTAAGGATGGAGAGCTCCATATAGAGGGAGCGGCAGATGAGAAACTTTACGTTGACTTCTATAACAAGCTGGTAAATGAGCAAATAGATGCAGAAGATAGGGCTGACGGTACAGTAGTAGAGACTGCTGCGGAGCAAAAAACTAGACTTCAAAACTATAATGACAGAGTTAGAGCCGGGATCAAACACTGGAGAAAAGAGTCTGATATTATTGACAACTTTCTGAATGCATCTGTTGCTGCAGGAAAAGGTCTGAAAGGTATCATCACTCCAGACAGTGAGTTTGCATATAATCTTCTTGATGACGTCATATCTGTTCCTAACATAGATGCCCTGGATACTGCATGGGGTGTCTTTGCTATGGAGCACGAGATAGGTCACAGAGATGCTATGTCTTTCATGGGAGCCAACAAAGACAATGCCAATGTTAAGTTGATCAATGAAGCTGCCAAGAACCTCCCACACTATGGAGAAGCACTTTTAGCTTCAGTACCTAAAGATGGGTTCTTGTATGACAGAATCAACAACATGCTTGAGCATCCAGACGCAGTAACCAATGCTGCAGAGATGGTAGCTGTTCTTGGTTCTGAGAAGCAAGTACAGCAGCGTTTCATCAAAGAGATGAACAAGATCAATGCAAGAGGTGGTCCTAACGCCAATGCTATCGTTATGGCTGCGAAGAGAATTGTAAAGCTTGCAAAAGACTTTATGATCAAGCACGGAATGATAAACCCTGATGAATTAGTAAGTGCGATCACTTCTGTTCTCCAGGCTGGTGCTGACATGAACACAAACAACCCCGATGAGGCTGCCAAAGGAAGAAAAGAATTCTTCAAAGAACAACTCATTCAGGAGGGCAAGCTTACGAAGGACGGTTATCTTACTGACGAAGATGGAAACAAAACAACAGATACATTTGAAATGTTGTTCGCTTCTCTGGCTTCTGCAGCAGTCTATCACCTTGCTGCCAAGAAAGGTAAAAAGGACTATGAGAATAGTGATGCTCGTAAGAAGTTCGATGAACAGATGACATACAAGAAGTATGAGCCTGCAAAAGAGACTGATGAGACTGGAGCTATGGCTATTCTTGCAGCACCAGCATCCATGCTTGCTAAGGGTCTAGAGAAGAGTAACAACCTACTCTCGAACAAAGCAAAGCAAATGGATACATATGCTGGTTCCCTAATCGGAAACCTTGCTAACAATTCAAAATCTACTTCATTCATAGGTAAGGGCTTCGAGGCATCAGACAGATTCTTATCAGAAAACCTTCCTGTCTATGCACAGCACAGAGAGGGTGTAGTTAACTACTGGGATTCAGATCCATTTGTAGCTGCTATGAAGGGATACATTTTCCCTGAGAGAGTTGGAGACAGAGTAACCATGCAACAGCTTCTTGCTGCAGACTATGAGGCAAAGGCTGCCAGAGGAACCATGACCAGTACAATGATTGCTGAAATGAAAGACATGATGGAAGGCTTATCTAAAGATGAGACTCAAGGCATATACAGTGTAGTTGCTCAGGCTCCTATGTTCCACTTAATAAATGAGAACAATGAATACAGAGATCTCATCAACGGAACCAAGAATGTCAAAGACCTTATCAAAAAGTATGAAGAAGATCTTTCACCTAACGAGAGAACCAAGATCAAACACATGGCTGATATGCTTGTTGGCGAAAACTATACCCCAGAGTATGGTGACGATTACAACATTAAGACGGCAATATCTACAAATAGTTCTCAAGAGAGTGCACGAAGACTCTTGGCTCTGTACTCAATACAGATGGTTCCAAACTTTGAAAGCACGCTTTCATTGCTCGACTCTAAGCCTGAGTTAGCAATCAGATTAATGGATGCTTCTCTTGGTCTCAAGACAGCTCACAATGAATTGTTTGCTAACTCTAAAGACAACGAGAGATACAGAGAAAACCTTGTCGATGATGTATTTACTAAAGTATACGATCACAAGGCTGTAAATGAAAATGAATTCAATGCAGGAAAATACAGCACAGAAGACGGTTGGATGGTTCTTCGTAAACCAGGGAATAAGACTTATGGAATAATGTACAGACCTATCTCAGATCAAACATTCCAGGAGGGTGCTGGAACCACTGTTGATCATAGAAATGCAGATATTCTTGTAGGTAAAGATTCTCAGAAAAAGAACATGAGAGGATTCTTAACAACTGATATTGGAATCAATAAAGTTGATGAAAGACAGAAGTTGGTTCTTACTAATGTTGAGAAGAAGAAGCTTGGTCTCGTAGCACACCCTGCAGATGCTCTATACAGATCGTATGCTAGAGTGCATGAGATCAAAGCAACTCAGAAGTCAAGAGACTTACTCATAACCAAAGAGTTCACAAAGAAGATAAATACACAGGCTGAGTTGAAAGCATTTGATAAAGAGCTTGGCGAAATGGACATAGAGGATGTTAAGTGGATGATCAAATTACCGGACGGAAAGTCTGGAGAAAAGGTCTCTGTTGCTGACATCGTTACTAAAAACTCTGATGGTAAGTTCCTATTTCCTAACGTAGCTAAGCACTACATGAAGGTCGAAAGAGCTTCAAGCGTAAATGGATTCAATACAAACGTAGACATGGTTCGTAAAGACGTAAGTCCATGGCTAATGGGATATAAAGATCCGGTTATCTTCGAGAATAACCCTAAGTTGCGTAAGGTAGCGTATGTGGTTCGTCAACTTGTGAAGATGGCTAAGATCAAGATGGTTATCGTCAACCCATCTAAGATAGCTGCAGATGCTATATCTAACTCACTATTGCTACTAGGTTACGATGTACCACTAGGCAAAATAGGAAGTTATGGTAAAGACATTGCTGCAGGTGTAACTGAGCTTGAGACTCTTAGAGTTGATCATATAAAAGCTAAGATACATGGTAACAAGACAAAAGAAGCACTTCTTAAAAAGAAGATAGATGCACACCCTCAGATGCTTATGGTAAAGAATGGATTGATGCAGTCAATAAACATAGAACTTATGATTAGAGACCAATCGGTTGTTTCCGGTCTTGAGCAAGAGATAACAGATTTGATACACAATGTCACTAGAAACGCAGATGGAGATACCAAGAATGGATTCGGTCAGCTTTTAGACAAGGCTGTTGAAAATGGTATTGGACTAGATGGTATCTTGAAATTTGCAAGCGAAAAGACTGAAAATGTCAAATACCTACAGAAGATAAGTAAACAACTTGGTAAGTCGGCTAAAGACATAAACAAGCGTTCAAAAGAAGATGAGGCTGTATGGATCAAAGAGACGTTCGGTTTCACTGGTATTCCTGGTTCACAGGCTGTAGGACTTGGTTCTTACCTGGTTCAGATGTCTGACATCATTCCAAGAGGAATATTGCTACAGCACCTAATGGATACTGGAGTCTCTGAGGCAGATGCTATTGCTACTGTAACAGATGCGTTCATTGACTATAAACAGAACATGCCTAAAGAATTAAAGGTAATCTCTGACTATGGTCTATTGATGTTCCCATCATTCTGGATGAGAATTCAAAGAGTAATACTACACTTAGCTAAAGAGAAGCCAGCAACAGCAATGGCTGGTATGACTCTGGAAGCAATGCTAGACCTGAATGTTCCATCAATACTTGATGCAAACCTTGTGTCTAAGCTTACTGGCGAATATGGAATAGTTGGTGCACCACCAATATTGGATGCCTTCTACATGGGATAACTATTCAAGAACCACCCTATGGTGGTTCAAGGATAACTACTTATCAGATTCTCTGATAGCCGTATAGACTATAAAGATTACTATCATCAGAGCAAGCATTGGAACAATATACATCACTAGAAATAGCATGGTGAAAAATAAACCACCAGCTATCACCGTGAACAAGACAGCCTTAAAAAAATCTGGCAAATCTTCCATTGTTTACTTCTTCTTGTCTAATTCAATCAAGTCACGTCTCAATTGAGGCGTAGCATTTTTAATCTCTCCAAGAATCTTTCTAACTCTACTTGAAGCTGCTTTAACGTGATTTCCACCTACGTTTTGCAGCTCTTCGTTTAGTTGAGCAACATTGTTTTTAAGTTCATCTATTGTCATGTCGTACCTTTCGTATAATGTAATAGTTACACATACAGAGGTTTCGACATTCCCCTCCACATGTAACTGTGTGGGGTTTAGAACCACCTTTATCTTGTCATCGTCAACTAAGTAGTTGTTCTCGACCATTAGGTCTTGAAGCCACTTGTATGGAAATGCAAGGTTGTCGCTGTCTATCTTCTTACCGTCTTTTCGTCGAATGGTGTATTCGATCTCGGCTTTAGTATATGGGTTGTCTTCCCATGGAGGCAAACTCCATTCCGATAGTTCGTTTTTAAATTCAGCCTTAAGCTTCGTCTTTGCGAACTTCCACCACTTGGTTACGTTGTTAAGAGTAATTAGTTGTGGGTTCTTAATACCGAAGGAGGGGGGCACGAAGACAAAATTCATCTTGTGTTCCCCCATAGACTACCAGCCTGATTTAGCCGCTGCTTCTGATCCTGCAACCGGAGCACCAGTTGTAGCTGCTGGAGTACCAGCCTGAGCTTTGAGCTTCTTCAGTGGGAACTTAGCAAGTGAGTCAACAACTTTTTCAGTCAAGTCTTCTCCTGCAGAGTTCTTACCTTTTTCATCTAGCCAGTACTTGATGTCATTTCTTACAGAAGTTTCACCATTGTAGAAGTTTTCATACTGGTTCACACCAATCTGTAGCTTCTTACCCTGAAGACCAGTAAAGCATAATGCTTTGATCTTAGTTCCAAAGTGTTCAACGTCACCTTCTACTGCAGAAGCTTTCAAGCCATCAATAGTTGTCAAAAACTTAGTCATAGACTCAACACCAGGAAGTGCTCTTTCTTTACCTTGCTTTGTCGTGTATGTTGACTTGTTACCTTTAGCGTCTCCTGAGAGTACACATGTGCTGTAGTGGAAGTCTGTTCCATCTTCTAGTTTGAAATCTACTTCAAGCATATTTGCACCTGAATCTGTTTTACGAATGTAAGCTTGGTCTACAGCAACTTTATAAAGTCCTGCGTCTCTCGTTCCACCTTCGTATACTTCTTCGGGCTCTACTGCTGCTACTGTCTCTTGGCTGATGCCAAGCATGTCTAATGCTGATTGTGCCATTAGATCTCCTTGTGTTTTATTATTAGAACCAACTGTCATAATCGTATGGCTGTGGTTCTGGTGGGTGGTGAGGGATTTGAACCCATCGAATATCTAAGTTATGAGCTTAGTGCCTTAAACCGCTTGGCCAACCACCCATTATTTATGCGAATATTTACCGCCACATTTACGAGAACAACATATCTTCTTTCCTGTTTTTATCTTCCATGCTACTTGTGTCCTGGTTCTACTAAAACCTTTCATACAAACAGGGCATGTTAAATTTATGTCTGGTTGTTTATGTGTCTTTATATTGTTTTCTACTATAGTTAAGATTTGTAGATTTCCAATATTGTCATTTGTTTTGTCTTCATCTTTATGGTCAACTTGTTCAGTTGGTTCTAAGAATCTTCCAAGATGTACTGACATTAGATATCTTGCATATTGTGTTGAACTTCTGTCCGTATGACTATTGTATAATGATAATGTTCTTCTTCCATCTGAATTTATATTCAAATATCCAGATTTCCATTTTTCATTATATGGATACTCTAACTCTATCTTCGTTGACATTACATCTCCTTGTTTACATACGTTAGTATAACATAATGTTACTTAAACGTCTGCTCTAACCAGGCTGAGCTAACCACCCATGGAGGAGCAGAGGGGATTTGAACCCCTGGCTACTCACGCAGCACCGAGTTAGCAACCCGGCATTTTAAACCACTCAATCACTGCTCCGAATGTGGAAGAGGTGGTAGGGCTCGAACCTACAGACCCCTGGTCCAAAACCAGATGGCTTTACCAATTTGCCCACACCTCTACAACCCCTAATGGACACCGAGTTCATTAGGGTTCAGTAGTCTTTCCTACAAGTCAAATAATAAACTTTTCACCCTATTTTTTACGCATAGGTGCGTTATTTGGTTTGAGGTGAGCAGGACTCACACCTGCCAGTGTTTTCACACCGTATGTCTTCATATGACACCCCATAAAAACCTCTAGTTGCCTAGAGGTAAAAAATAAATTAGTTTCACGTAGAGTGAAGCTTCCTTATTTATCGCATAAGTGCGTATTTGGCTGGCCTTATCCGAGTTTCACGGCTCTTGCATCTTTAAACGATACGGTGCGTTGCTACACTATCGACCATCATTTGGCGGGTGTGTTTTTTTAAATGGTTTCACCCAGGGTACTCCATTCGTAACAGGTTTATTATCAAGCTTGAAAAACTGTTTGCATAAAAATTCGCCCAAGATCCGGTGTTCCACACCCACCCAGCTAGAGTGAGCTCTCCCTCTAAGCAGGAGGCAGTCGGTTTTATTACTGACTTTACTTGTACTTTTTGCAAAATTGTCACAAGGAGTGTGACTGCTGGGCTTACAAGGCCGCCGAGAATCCCCAACGCATGTATTAACCTAAGCCAGCTATTAATCTTCTTCGTCGTAAGCGTCTATAGCTCGAAAGATTTCAAGAATGTCGTTTTTAGCGGTATATACGTTTTCAAACATTCCTTCTGGTGACTTAACACTAAGTCCTCTAGATTCTTTAGTCTTTCTTGTTTGAAATCTATACCCAACACCGTCTTCTGCTTCATCGTCATCAAAGACGTTGGTATACAGGACTGTATCAAAGTATGCTTCGACGCCAAGTCTTCCGACTGCCCCTTTGGCATATGATTTAGTTGGTGTGACAAAATTCTTCACCTCCCCTTCTTGTGTGTGTGACATAAAGATCCACGACTTAGTAGACTGATTCATAGCAAAGTGTAGCAGATCTTTAACTGATGCTGCGTACACCTTTCCCCAGGCTCCCTGAGAGTCATGCTCGAAGATCACATGCTTCTGCTCTATCTGGTCCATATAGAAAGATAAAGTGTCGATGATAACATACTCTATGTTAGGATCCTCCTCAATGCTTCTGATGCCCTGGTTCACTTCAAGTGGATCTGCTGGTGTGATAAACTTAGCAATCTTACTCTTTCCTTTAAAACCAAGTCGTGTCTTACCATCGAGGTTAATGTAGGCAACTTTGTCTCCTTCTGTGTTAATAAGGTTCTTGATGGCGTAAGTTTTTCCCGTACCTGATGGTCCGTTAATAAGTACTACTTTTTTGTTACGACTCATTAGAAACTCTCCGGTTGTGCAATTCCACGAATAACAGACATGATACCTTTTTGTAGGTCTGTCTTTCCGATAGAGATCCATCTGTGGTCAAGACCATCAATACTAGATAACTTGTCAATGGTTTTAGCTAGTGCTTCTCCGTGCTCTTTCATTTCGTTCATCATGTCTATCTCTTCTTGAGATAAGTCACGATAACCCTTAATCTTCTTGTGTTGATTTTCCATCTTTTTTCTCCTGTACATTTTTCTTTACAATGTTGAATATTTTTTCGATTGCTGCCTCAACGTCACCATCTTCAATTTTCACTACACCGATTTTTTTAAATAGGTCTTCATCTTTAGGTGTGGTTCTGGATACTGGCTCTGATGTTTCTGGTCCCACAGCAGCTTCAAATCTTTCTACTCTTCTCTTCAGGATTGAGGCATATACCCACATAGAGTGTAGCTGGCTTGTAAGTAGCTGGTCATCTATAGATTCATTGCTGAATGGATAGTCATCACTGTTGATAAAGCTTTGTAGTTTACATGCTCTCTTCTCTAGTTTGTATAGTTCTTTAATTACTCTCTCTTGGTATTTTTGCATATTAAAATCCTCCTTTGGATTCCATAAGTGGTTCTAATATCTCTCCGATATCGTCTTCACTTAATAGTTTGTCGTGCATGATCTTAGCCATCATTGCGATGGATGAAGACATATCTGTGGTGGAGCACAGAACCAACGATGCTTTGATATCAAATCTGTTCAATTCTTCATTGTGTTCCATGTCTACGTAAGCCATTTCGTCCAATGCTTTGGTGATCTTCTTTGAAAGTTCATCACGGATCTTTGCGTTTACAATGTCTTCGACATCTTCTACCTTGGCCTGGATCATTAAATCCTGACCAATGCTAGTTTCTATTTCAATTACTTGCATGTGGTAACTCCTTCTGTTTTTTTCTCATTCGAGTTTGTTCTTTGCCTACATGAGCTAGGCATAAGTGTGGTGGATCTGGTGGATACTGAGAGAACAATAATGTCTGCTCCGTATCATTCACCTTGACTACTGCTAGGTGCTTGTTGTGAATTCTGACTACTTTGAGTGTCTTGCCCTTAATGTGATCACACTCATACTCTTCATCTATTTTCATTTGGTTTCTCCATTTGCTATTTCTACAATATGCTGAAAGTCTTCTTTTGATAAGCCTTCAAAGTTTCCTGAATCACTATGTCCATCCATTGGTCCCATTCCGTCACAAGTACAGTTTTTAAATATATACTCATTTATTTTACGTATAGTTTCATCTCTCATGGTGAATGATTCAGTGAATTCTCCATAGTGAGCAAGTGTTCCTTCTATTGGTTTCTTTAGTTGAACTCTCATTTTACGTTCCTTATGATGGTTCTTACCTCTGACTCAGGTAGTGGTTCCATTAACATTGCGTTTGTCTCGTAGACTATTGAGGCATCGACGCCAATCTCTTTTGCAAATTTAGCAAGTCTGAATACCATGTCGTTTCTGGCCCCTGCGATACCGTTGATAAGTACATACTTCTGCATTCCTGCGAGTCTTCTATCTGCTTCGTCGAGGTCAAGACCTTCAATGTTTGGTAAGACATGTTCTGAAACTTCTGTCTCTGGGATACAGCATCTAACATCAAGGAGATCACCGTGGTCTTTCCGTGTGATCTCGCCCTCTGGATTAACAAACCAGAGTCTCCCCTGGTTACGTGTTGCAACATCATAGCTTGGTATCCCAAGTACTCTTGCGAGGTTTTCATATAAGCCCTTGTGTTCTTCCGGGTTAACGTAGAACGTAGTTTTGGTTGGTATTATGACTCGAAACCTATCACATATTATACCATTTTTGTCCTTGTTATGTGACTTTGTGGTGTACAGCAAATATTGATATGGAGTCAGTAATTCTTCCATCTCTTTGACGGACATTCCTTCATCAATGTCCCAAGCAATCATATTCTGTCCTGGTATTACATACTCTTTCTTTCTATGACCGTTAGGAGCCCTGTCAGTAGCTTCAAAATGATTCAGACAGTAAGACTGTACCTGAGAACTTAAAAGCCCTTCAACGCTCATTTCGTCACTAAAGAATGGAACCTCCTGTGAACGGAAGTCTATCTCAACTTCAGGCTTGTTTGAGATCTTTGCAGCAGTAGATATGATCATCTTGTCTAGCTTGTTAATCTCAAGGTCAACTATACTGAATTTCCGAATCTTATCTCCTGCCACAACGAATCGTTTATTCTTCGTATAGGCCATTTGGTTGACAAGTTCGAGGATGTCAGCACGTTTATTTTTGGCACCAGGCATGATTCCATTCTCAACAAGCTCATGTTCATTCTGTGCTCCCTTGCTAATTTCCGCAAAGACTCTGATATGTGGGTGCTCAAGGCTGCAGAATTCTTCTGAGTGCTTAAATGAGACAGTATCGAACTGAACCGCTCTATTCCAGTCTTCGCTATCAACTGTTGTTCTGAAATTGGCAGTAGCAAGAATGCCTGCGAGCTTAGCAGTTTTATAAATGTCGAGTAGTCCTGAGAATCTCGATGAGTTGGTTCCATTGATGTACTCCTCTCTCTTCTCATTAAACAGAACCAGCACTTCTTCACTGAGTGTTACCTCTGGTATACATTCATCTACAGCTTCTCTTGACATGTCAAGCATATACTTTAGCTCTGTGCTTAGCTCTATGTTGTGTATCTCATTTGCTTTTCTAGCTTTAGGCTTGAATGCATCATTGAAATATACGAATGATCTCTTGAACCACGCTCTCTCCATCTCACCGATGAAAGTGGATAGACGTTTTTGATCCTTCATGATTGCAGCAACAGATGAGAGTCCCAGGACATTGGTAGTTAAACCTTCTATGTCGTTGTACTCCAGGAACTCTTCATCCTTCTTACCTTTGATCATTGGTGCTTTGTAAATCCCGTCATGGCCTTCAACCAGCATATCGAGTATTGGTTCACTAGCATTTGCAAAGAATTCGTCGGAGTAGATATTGAAACTTCCGTTTGTGTGAGCGGCTGTCCCAATAGCTTCCGCAGCTTTATGGATTGCCTGAGTCGTTGAATCCTTCTTAATAGGAGGAAACGATTTAATAAATTTTCTCTGTAATGCTGTGTCACTTGGATCTCCATTCGGTAGGTCTGCAGTTCTCTGCTCAAACAGTGCTGACAACATTGCTGTGTAGCTCTTGTCGTCAAACAGTTTTAGTAGCAGGTTTAGAATGTATGACTTACCTGAGTTTGATTTAGCGAAGACAAGACCATAGTAGTTCAGCAACATGTCGTTGTGACCTATTACTAGGGTTCTCTTCTTCTTGTTTACTACTACGCTGAGTAGCCAGTAGATCATTGTATTCACCATGTGTGGATCCAATGTTCTATCTGAACGAGCATTTATGTACTCGAATATTTCATCTTCAATTCTCATGCTTGCTCCTATTCTGAATACTCTTTATAGATGTCAACTTTGTGTCCACCCTTACCAGTTTCTCCGTAGTTGTATACCTTTTCAAGGAATCGTTTAGTGGTACTTCTGTCTGTCATTTTGTTGATAGTCATCTTCTTGAATACCATGTCTGAGTGCTTTTTGATTTTAGTGATCAGTCTTGTAACGTCAACTCTTCCAATCTTCATAACTATGTCCATCTCTGCGTTCAATGGGCTAAGTCTTGCATCAAGGTTCCCGAATGCTTTGTAGACCTTCGTGATGGTAAGAATTTTTCTTTTCAGTCTTGCATAGTCGATACCATGAATATCTCTCAACTTTACATTTCTGCTTCTGATCTTTGGTTCCAACTTGGTAAGCATTGCAAGAGAGAACGGAAGCTCTAGTCCCTTATAGAATTCAAATAAATCTTTGAAATCTTTGTACTCTTTGCTATTCATTCTTGCTAACGACTCAACAGTTTCAATTTGAGTCATCTGTTTTTGAGACGTGTTTTTCTCTTGCATGTAGACTTCATCACTGATTCCGTTTTCGTTGTCAGCTCTCATCTCGAATAGTACTGGCAAGTTGTTTTTCTTCAGTGCATATAGTCTGGTGTTACCATCAATTACCTCGAAATTGCTGTTTACAATAATGGGGTCAATGTTACCTTGGTGTGCCACAATTGATGACTCAAGTACCTTGTAGTTCTTTTCAGCTCTATCTACTGGCTGACCTCTGAATGGCACAAACATATTGTGATCCATCGTTCTGTATACTGTTGCTGTCTTTACTACTTCTGCCTTACCTCTAGGCTGATTGTTTACTTCCATGTTGTTTCCTTCTTTTTTATGTTTGCTTTTTGCTCTTCTAATTTTTGTTTGAGAGATTTGGTTCTTGCTTCAGTAAGTATCTCCTCCATTACCGTGATTGTAGTCTTTCCTGTTTCGGGGTTGTCGTCAAGTTCAACCTGTAGCATTGTCTTGGAACCAGCCATAGCTTTACGATTCCAATATATCTTCAGGGACATGACTGCACTGGCATGACGGACTATTGCATATGTAGCGATGCAACCAGTGGTTTCTCCTTCTGCCTCTATTTTTGACAATATGAGGTCTTTAATCATTTGCTTCATGATTTGCTTTCGGAACATTGATATTTAAGGTGTGGATTGCAGGTGTCCAGTCTACTTTCCCTTTACAACCTTAGAAGATGTCCACACCAAGTGGTGTGAACTTTGCAGGCTGGACACCTTCTAAAGTTATGGAGGAAGTATATCATAAAATTCTTACAGCCCCCCAAAGGACCACAGTGACACTTCTGCTATGTATAGGGGGCCTGTAAAAATTCTATATACGTAGTATAGTTATAAAAAAAGAAAGGTATAAGCTTATATTAGCTGAGCTAATAGAGGGTAAGCTTATACTTTTATTTTTTTTAAATAAAGGGTAGATGCAAAGTGGTTCAAGGAGTTAGTATTACTTTTAATTATAATCCCCTCTAGCTGAATAAGGCAACTAGAGGTTCATGAAAGGATAACCATATATGAGAAACAGTCATATAATAAGTTTTATGTTTGGGACTTACAAAAGTA
>Ga0256844_10000031_pt1 | contig 61524 bp, 55 predicted proteins | sample MusselsmetaG_FD_189100 | JGI IMG/M metagenome (GOLD analysis project Ga0256844, IMG submission 189100) | Mussel associated microbial communities from hydrothermal vent at the East Pacific Rise, Pacific Ocean - Mussels | ecosystem: Host-associated > Mollusca > Shell > Unclassified ... | reverse complement strand
GTTCAGCACAACAGGTCAGAGTTGTACGTAATCGCCGTTGGGCATGATTACGCAAGGCGTCTGTCAGCGAAAATTGTTTTGCCTGAATATTAATATGCATCGTATTATCCTTTATATTTCTATAATAATTTGACTTGATAAAAGTTTAAATGACTTTAATGACAATAAAAAGTCGATTATACTTGCGTCTTACATCGAATAATTCGATGTAACTAAAAAGGAATATTAATGATCAATTATAAACATCTACATTATTTTTGGTCAGTGGCAAAAGAAGGTGGTGTTGCACGCGCCAGTGAAAAGCTCAATCTGACACCCCAGACCATCAGTGGGCAATTAACTGTATTAGAAAATTATCTTGGTGTGGCCTTATTTAATCGGGTAGGACGCAACCTGGAACTCACCGAGACGGGACGGTTAATATTAAGTTATGCAGATGAAATATTCTCCTTGGGTGGCGAACTGGAAGAAATAATTCATCAGTTGCCTGATGAACGTCCTCAGCTTTTTCGTGTGGGTATAGTTGATGTCGTGCCCAAGTCTATTACCCATCGCATCCTTAAGCAGTCTTTATCTATGCCTGATCCTGTCCGAATGATCTGTCGTGAATCAAGCCTTGATATGCTGTTGGCCGAGCTGGCGATTCACCGGCTGGATCTGGTGCTTGCCGATCGTCCTATCCCGCCCACTATAAGTACCAGAGGATTTAGTCATAAGCTGGGTGAGTGTGCTGTAAGTTTTTTTGCCACTGAGAAGCTAATAAAATCTTTTAATGAAGATTTTCCCCGTTGTCTGAATGGTGCGCCATTATTATTGCCCAGTAAGGGGACTCAATTGCGATCTGGAATTGATCAGTGGCTGGACAAACATCACCTGCATCCCAAAATTGTGGCTGAATTTGATGATAGTGCCTTGATGAAGGTCTTTGGGCAAGAAGGGTCGGGGCTGTTTATTGCCCCTGCAGTCATTGAAGCTGAGGTAGAATGGCAGTATCAGGTGACAGCAATTGGTCAGGTTAAAGAAGTAAAAGAACAATTTTATGCCATTACTGTTGAGCGAAGGGTGACGCATCCTGTTATCTCTGTGCTGATAAATTCAGCTCGTGAGTCCCTGTTTGCGGATACAAAATGATTGCCTTATAAGTATAAAATAAAAAGTCACTATAATTATCATTAAGATAAAACTGAAATCCCTGAGAAAAATAATTCCTTTCATAAAAAAGGATATGCTCTGCCAATTCTTCTAATAAACATGCAGCAGATAACTTGTCTAATAGTAGAGACTTATCAGGTGAATGTTTTATGCTCTGCCCAATATAAATTTTATTTACTTTAGGCGCATTATTTGTTATTCAGGTAAAACTATTATAACAAGTGATGGTCATATGTTAATAATCCTTTTTTTTTCAAACTATTAAAGCACTTGAAGGCCCAATAATGAAAACAGCTCATATATCATCTGTACGTGCAATGGAAATCCTTGATTCTCGTGGTAATCCCACTATTAGAGTTTATGTTGAACTTGATAATGGAGTGATATCAGTTGCTTCAGTTCCTTCCGGAGCCAGTACAGGTGAAAATGAAGCTATTGAGTTACGTGATCATGATAATAAGCGATACGCCGGAAAAGGTGTGCTACAGGCAGTTGCTAATGTTGATAATATTCTGGCGCCCGCGATTATAGGAATGGATATTACCCAACAGTCTAAAATTGACCTTACCATGATAGAACTTGATGGTACTGATAATAAGTCAAAGCTTGGTGCTAATGCAATTCTCGGTATTTCTATGGCTGTTGCCCGTGCAGGTGCGCAGTCTTGTCACCTCCCTTTATACCAATATCTTGGTGGGGCGGGAGCAAAACGATTAGCAATTCCATGCATGAATATCCTTAATGGCGGTGAGCATTCAGATAATAATGTGGATATACAGGAATTTATGGCTGTGCCAATAGGTGCACCTAATTTTCGTGAAGGACTTCGCTATGTCGCTGAAACCTTTCACGTCCTAAAAAAAATATTAAATTTAAGAGGTTTAGCAACCAGTGTCGGTGATGAAGGTGGTTTTGCACCCAACCTTGATAGTAATGAAGATGCAATGGAAACCATAGTACAGGCTATTGAACAGGCTGGTTATAAGCCTGGTGAGGATATTGCTATTGCTTTAGACAGTGCGGCTAATTCATTTTCTGTTGATATGAAAGGTTTATATGATCTTAAATGGTCGGGTGCTGGAAAAATGCAGAGCAGTGATTTAATTTCTCTGGCTAAAGACTGGATTAATAAATACCCTATTGTTTTATGGGAAGATCCATTGGCAGAAGGGGACTGGGATGGATTTAAATCCTTTACCAACGAACTTGGTGATAAAATTGAAGTGGTGGGTGATGATATCTTTGTCACAAATACACATTATATCCGTCAGGGAATAGAAAAGGGCATTGCTAACTCTGCGCTCATTAAACTGAATCAAATCGGTACTGTTTCCGAGTCAATTGAGGCCGTCAGAATGTGTCGGGATGCGGGTTGGCGTTATTTTATTTCACATCGTTCCGGTGAAACAGAAGATGCATTTTTAGCTGATTTCGCTGTTGCAATGGATGGCGGTCATTTAAAATCCGGTTCCGCCAGTCGTAGTGAACGAATTGCCAAATATAATCGTCTACTGGAAATAGAACAAGAACTGGGTGATGTTGCTCAATACTATTGGTAGCCAGGCGTAATCTACGTGCTAAATAAGTTCTGAAGGCTTTAAAACGCTGTATTTATACTCAACAGCAGCAATAATTTTTATTGTTCTAAAAATATAATATTAGAAACCTGTTAAAATATCTTTAGTATTTTTTTTATAGCCTAAAGCTGATCAGATATTTTCATGAGACTCGATAAATACATTTGTCAAAATACAAACCTGAGTCGCTCTTTGGCTAAAAAGGCGATTTCATCTGGCCAGATTTCTGTTAATTTTAAATGTATAAAAAGCACAGCATTTAAAGTTAAAATGACTGATCAAGTATTTTATTTTGATGAACAGATAACAATTTTGGGCACTCGATACCTGATGTTGAATAAACCTTTAGGTTATATTTGTTCGACTCAAGATGAGGTACATCCTTCGGTTTTAAATCTGATTAATATTGATAAACGCGAACGCCTGCATATTGTCGGTCGCCTGGATGTGGATACCACTGGATTAGTTCTTATTACTGATGACGGTCAATGGTCACATCGTATCACTTCACCTAAAAAAAACTGTCAGAAATCTTATCAGGTTGATTTGGCTGAAAATATTAGTACAGATATTATTGAACTATTTAAGACAGGACTATTACTCAAGAATGAGTTAAAACCAACGTTACCCGCACAGCTTGTAATACAATCGAAACAGAAAGCATTGCTAACAATTCAGGAAGGCCGCTACCATCAGGTTAAACGTATGTTTGCTGCCGTTGGCAATCATGTTGAGGCACTTCATCGTGTCAATATTGGTAGCATCACTTTAGATATTCAATTGGCTGAGGGTGAATGGCGCTATTTAACAGAAGATGAAATTACCTCAATGAATTAGAGAAATATAATAAAATAGCATCCATTACTCTTACAATCATTAATATCTTTGTATAACGGAGCATATATTAGATTAAATAGAGTGATGTTGTATCATTTTTTTGCATCCTTAATTTAAAGTTGATTTGTCATGTCAATTTTTTTTACAGTTTTATTTTTGTTATTATATAACATGTTTGTTTTCAAGTAGTTACAGTGTGGCATAAATTTTGCTTTATTGAAACATGTCCATATTAAAAAATCATTAGGTGTATATAAAATGAAAAAAATTATAAGTTTGTTTGTTTGTTTGTTGATAGGTACGGCAAATGCCACTCCTATTGGGAATGGTTTAATTATTGATGGAACTACCTTTGGTAGTTCTGATGCATTTCAGTTTTTTAATAATTCTGATGCAGGTGAAAACATTATCTCACTGACATGGGATTTATCTCCTATAGGTGCTTTCTTTGATTCAACAGATACTTCGCCAGGTAATTCAAGTAGCCCTCTAACCGTAGGGACCTCATCATCTGTAGGGTATACTTTCCCAACTGATGCGGCACTTGATGGTTCAAGTATATTGACTATTTCTTTTTCTGACTTTAATCCTGGGGAATTTTTCCGCTTTGGAGTTGATACAGATTTTCTTAGCAATCCTGATGGATTTGGACTTACAGGTGATCAATTTATTGGTGCTACTGCATTAGCAATTTTTTCAGATGGAAGCCAAAGAATTGGTACTTATGTTACTACTAATCAATCTGGATTTGGCTCAGAAGTTTCTATTACTGGAAGTGTTTCCGTCCCAGAACCTGCTTCTCTTGCATTGCTTGGTCTTGGTTTAGCTGGAATTGGCTTTTCTAGAAAGAAGAAAACATCAAAATAAATTTAGTTGTATTGTTTATAAGGCCTCCACCAATTGGGGGCCTTTTTATGTCTAATTACTTGCTGTAAGGTTTGCTAGTCAAATCCGGGATAAAGAGAGATACTCTGATTATCCGGAAGATTGATGCAGATAGCACTGGCTTGAGTTTGCTCTGAAACTATCTTAACCGGCAATAAGCTAGAAAGTGCCAAGTTTTGCTAAAATATAACTTCGCATAATATATATTATGTTAAATAGAATTATTGCATTCTTATTTATCAACCTTCCCCATCTTGTTATGCTAATCATGTTAAAATGAACCTTTTAACAATGAACAAAGTGAATTTAAATGATTTTAAAAATTTTTCGTAATGGTCTGGGTTATATTTTTATTTTTGTCAGTTTATTTATCCCTATAAAAAAACTGACACGTACTGAAAAAGAACAATCTGTAGTTGATAAAGAAACGGCTTCATTATCGCTCTATCAATTTTATCCCTGCCCATTTTGCTTGAAAACACGTCGTGCAATTAAACGTCTGGGCTTAAATATAACAACTCGTGATGCGACTAAAGACCCTGCACGTACAGAATTATTATCCGGAGGTGGCCAAATAAAAGTGCCTTGCTTGCGTATTGAAACTAATGAAAAAGATATCTGGCTATATGAATCTATGGATATTATTGCTTATCTTGAACAACACTATACTCAATCCACTGAAGCCTAATGCTAATTTTACAGCTTAAACAAGCTTTGTAATTGCTTTAAGTTCTCTACATCCCAGTCTGGTGTAATGTTTTCCGGTAACGTTTCTTCGCTAGAAAAACGGCCGGTTCGAACCAATGCAGTTTGAATACCGAGTTTCTGAGCGCCTAAAATATCTGTATCAGGCCGATCACCAATCATCAAACAGTCACTTGCTGAGACATCTAATTGTTGAAGTGCAATTTCATATAATAAGGGTTCAGGTTTGCCTATTGTAATCGCCTGTTTTCCACTGGCAATTTCAAAAGGTGCTACTAATGCACCACCGCCGGGCATTATGGCACGTTTACCATGATAAAATGCATCAACACTGATGTCAGGATTAGTGCTAATTAATTGCGCATCCTGCTTGATAAGCAAATTAATACCGGTGGTTATAGCTGAATAATCAATACCTTCACCTTCACCAATAACAACATAATCTGCATTTTTACTGTCTTCATGGCCATATTGCTGCAGACTTTCTGTTAATCCTTTAGCACCCACTGCATAAAAACGGTAATGTTTCTTTTGCTGATCCAGCCAAAGAGCCGTCGCTTCACCTGCAGTAATAATTTGTTGATTATGAGGACGTGTAAAGCCGATATCCGCCATTTTTTCAGCCATTGCCTGTGGTCGTCTAATGGGATTATTAGTGATAAAAACATGAGGAATATGCTTGATAGCCAACATAAAATCAATTGCACCATCAATAGCGTTCATACCATGAAAAAGGATACCATCCATATCCAGTAAAATAGCTGAAAAAGGTAATAAATTTTTGCTTAATAAAGACTGCTTCATAGGAATAAAATTCTGCAAGATGTTAAGGTTCAATGAAATAATTAATAAAAGTAAGACTTGCATAGCCTGAGCCTTTTACAGGCAAAAAAGTCCCTCATATTATGTGATACATATTATTTTTCATCAATATTTATTTAGCTGCTATTGATTTTTGCTTATTGCTGTTCTAGTATTATTCAAAATTTCACATGTCATTTATAGGTCTTTTATGTACACTTAATAATAATAAAACAGGTCCCTTGTCGATGAAAATCAATTTTGAAAAATATTTTTTTACTTATTTTCTCGCTACTTTATTCATTTCAAGCTCTACCGTAAATGCCAGCAATAAACAGCACAATCTTGTTGAGTTAATTGATATTGTCGGTCAGCAACGTATGTTGGTTCATCGTGTATTAGTTTCCTATGCACAAATCGGGCAGGTGCAAAGTTTTGGCAACCCGGTTAATACCAAGATAAATGCCATTAAACAATTTGAAAAAAATATTGATATTTTAAAAAATTCTGTTCAAGCCCAGCAACCATTATTGAAGATGGTTAATACCTGGAACAAACTAAAAGTGATTACTCTGGCCATACCCGATAGAAGAAAGATGAAAATATTAATAGGCTATAATGAAGACATTGTAGCCTATGCTAATGAAATTATGTCACTATTACTTAATAAAGATGGTAGAAATGCAGTAAATATTGCGGGCAAACAAAGAATGCTCAGTCAACGTATCGCTTTGTTTATGCTGATGGAAAACTGGGGGTTTAAGGATTCATATACGACTAAAATGCAAATAAGTCTGGCCAATTTTTCTTTGAACATTAAACATTTGAAGAAAAACAAAGATAATAATGAACAAATTAACAAACTTCTCAATTCCCTTGATAAGGATTATATTAATCTGATAAAAATCATTTCTCGGGGTAAAAAAGAACGAGATTATTCTTTCTCTATTTCTCGATATACCTCACAGATGCTGAGAAAATCAAAGAAGATGACCCAATTATATGTGCGTTTGCCAGCGGTTTAAGGCTACTTATTTATTCATTAAACTTAGAATAGATAAATAATTAAGCACATAATGATTTGCCTCACAGGCAATACGCTGCGAACTAAAATTACCTGTACCACGATCATTGGTCAACAATTGATCGTTTATGATGGCATCACGCTTATCCAAAAACTGTAAACATTTTTCCCATAAGGCTGATTTACCAGCAATAGTGTATGTCTGTAACTTCCCGGCCTGCTTTAAACGACGTTGGGCAATGATCACTTTTTGTTTTGCTCGCATTAATTGCTCCTTGATAGAGCGACTTAAATCATATTCAATAGAAAGTATTATATCATCACCATGACTTATACATGGGTTTTCCGCCGTCTGAAAATCTGCAGCCAAAGGTCGCCACTGAGTGCCATTAGGTAAATCCAGGGCATTTACTTGAGGTGATTGCGGGTATTGAAAAAAGCCCCACTTATAGCCCATCCAGCACTCTATCAGTAATTTATCATCACCAATAGTGCAATTGCCATCCTGTTCAGCATCCTGATTGATGATTTTATAGGATCGTGGATCCTGTTTCCAGGCCTGATAATCAATATCAGGTGAGCATCCATATTCTTTTTCCAGAGCATGCCATTGCTGGATAAACCAGTGATAATCACGTTGATAGTTTGGGTTACGGCGCAAGAATTCCCAGGCCCATTGCACTTTAGTTAAACGTGAATAATCCATAAACTCAGTCAGCCTTTAGTTTTTTTCAGCTGAGGATGGTAATTGCCAGAATTGTAGAATACCCCGGGATGTCTCACTAAGCAGCATATTTTTATCATTAAATGCCAGTGTGGTGACATTTGCTAAAGAGGACTGCCAGAGATAACGTCGCTTAGGTTTCCATGACTTTAGCTTACGTGCAGTTTTTACATCCCATAAAATAATTTCTTCACGGCTATAACCGGTGGCTAATAATTGGCTGTTTTTGGAAAAAGTTGCTGAAGCGACTGTTGCCCTGATTTTGTTCAGTCGGTGTAAACGTTTACCCGTGTCTGTATCCCAGATATAAATACCTTCAGATGCTGAATTAGTCATAGCATATTGACCATTATCCGATAACTGAACTTTGGTGACTTTGGAAATATGTGGCCAGGTGTATTTCAATTGACCGGTTGTTAAATCCCATAAACGTGCCTTGCCGTCATCTGAACCTGATAATGCATAATGGCCATCTGCAGATAAGGCAACGCTGCTTACGATATCATCATGATAAAAGCCATATTTAATACCTCCGGTACGCAAATGGAAATATACAATACGATAGAGCGGATACGGGCCACTTTTGTCACGGCTTGATACTAATGCATATTCACCATCACTGGAAAGTTTAATATCACGGATATCATCAAGCGACCAGAAATAAAGTACTTTTTTATCTGCAATGCTGTACAAGGCCATTGTGCCCTGCTCTGCTGTTACCACAAAATGATTATCAGCTGAAAAATCTGCAGCAATAACCCCTGCTTTGGGTGAGTCATCATGTTGCCATTTGCCTATAATCGAATTATTCCGGGTATCACGTAATTCAACATAGCCCTGAGAATGTGCAATTAGCACATATTGTCCATTTTGAGATAGTGTGATACTCAGAGCATTTTCACTATGTTCAATAGTCTGAGTTGCAGGATCAGAAAAACAGCCAGGCAGTAAACAAACCAGGGAAAGTAATATCAGCTGAGCAAAAATCTGCTTATCTGAGACCAAAAATATATGCTTAGACATTATTGCGCATCCTAATCCTACTGAGGCTTATTGAACAGAAATTGTTTATACTTTTGATCATCATCCTGGAAAATATCAATACCTTCTAAATCATAGGCGATCTGAAGTTCTGTTTGTGCTGACTGTAGTTCATTGCTTTCAAAGTAACTAATGCCTAACAATAAATGAACCAGGGGATTGCTTACTGCCCCACTGCAAAGTATAGCTTCTAATAATATTTTTTTTGCCTGAGCATAACTTTCAGTGGCCAGTAGACACTCTGCCTGTCCTACTTTTATCCACAAAGCGGCATCCCAAAGCTGCTTTGGTTCAGGTAAAGTATTCCAGGCTTTTTGGTATTCTTTTATAGCGGCGGAAAATTGCTCATTTTCAATCAATTGTTCTGCCTGGAGCTGAAAAGCTTCTATTTTATTAAATATTTTATCCGCTAATTGGGGCATGCTTATTATTCTACCTTAATAAAGTTGATAGAGTTTTTTATATTCATCGGTCAAATCAAGCATCTCAGCAAAGCCAATAATTTCTTTATATTCCTGAGCTAGTAATTTGACCGAAGATTTATTTAATTTTTCCACCATATCGAGGGTCATATTTCGATAAAGCTTATCAATTAACAAGTTATTCATAAATTTAATTTGTATACAGGAACCATTACTTTTTAAAATAGTATGAACAAGCTGTTCCATTTGTTGATTATTACTCAGTTCAAAATCGGCAATAGAAAAAATACTGCTTAAACCATCATCATTAATATATTTAAATAAAAATATCATAAAACTCTGAGTGTTTTTGTCCGTTGCCTTCAGTGCCCGTTGATGAAATTCATTAAGCCTTAATTCGCTGGTTAAAAAACGAAAGTCATAACCATGCCCCTCAATATAAAGCTTCTTCGCTAGTTCACATGGAGACTCAGTAAGTCCAATGTCACGCACATAATGTTGATTTAGTCTGTCACGGGTGATTACTATCGGTATGGTCTGAATATTTTCCGTAACAAAGGCCTCATAAAAAGTGGTAATAACACTGTCTATCTTGTCTTTAACACAGAGTTTTAGCTTCTCTTTATTTCTTTTAACTAAATGGGTAAAAAAACGATTAACGGAATTATCACAACTCTGGGTATCACGAATAACGCCTAAAAATAAACCATCATTTTTCTTTCTGGAAATCATTACCCGATGCTGAATATCTTTAAGTTGCGTAGAAATTCCTTTAATAAGTAAACTAGAGAAGGTAATTTCAATCACTGCACCTTCAGGGATTTCAGCTTTTTGGGTGATCACCAGACCCAGGCCAGAACGGGAAAAATCAAGTGTTCTTGCAGTAAAGACTCGTTGATTGTACTTAATAGATATTGTCATTTCATATTGATAGCGCGGATCATAGCGGTGATAGTCAATGTTAAAATCAATAATTTCTGGTATTGTTAGATTACTATGATGAAAAACTTCAGTGACATGACCATCAGCCATTCTTTCTCTTTGTTGTTTGTTAATCACTGTTAATGGGGTTGATGAACCATTATCAAATTCTAAAGCATGTTCAAAAACAGTTTGCCGGGAAAAAATCTGGGTAATATCGGTAAAAACGACCTGAGCAATGGACTGGGAAGCACGCTTATCAATTATTTTTGAGGCAATTGCATCTATTCTCTGAATTTTGCTGAGCATGGCCGTGATTTTTTCAGCTGCAGGTTTCTTGTTCAGATTCGTTAATGTTTTATAGATTCTGCCTTTACAAATTTTAACCTTGCATACAATATGAGCTAAAGCTTCTATGGAGGGTAATTCAAAATCAAAAACAGAATATAATTGTTCATTATGCCAATAAGTAAACATAATAGCTGACTGGTTAGAACGGGCCATTTGAGCAAATTTTTTTATTCGTTGAGGCAGGCAAAAGGGACTAAAATCAAACAGCCCTAAATGACTGAAGTAGTTAAAAAAACGTACATTTCGTCTGGTTTTAATCAATGTATCAATATAAAAACCCTGTTCTTGATTCCAGTGAATAAACATAGGCACTTGCTGCATATTAACGGTATAGAGGTTTTCATAATATTGTGCTTTAGAAGCACAGATACGGTCAGAAGCATCAATTTTATAACGTAAACGATTTCCGGCAATAAATCGGTCGATATAATCGCTGGTTAAGCGACTTAGATTAATCTGAATTAAACTGATATAGGTTTTTTCTCCCAGATGATGAACATCCTTTATCAGATAGTCAATATCAGCAAAAATCGCAAATTCAAATTCACCACCCACCACTGAGTGCTGAGTTTGAATAAATTTGTCAAAGGTGATCTTGACTGTCTTACCTTCCTGAATAAAGGTTCTGGGCATAAACACCTGTAAACCATGAGGAGAAATATTTTTGCTTTTTAAAGTAAAAGTTTTTCCTTCATAAATCATGGAAATAGGCATTACATAAAGCAAACGTGGCTCACTACGCTTAACAAAGTAACCCAAAGGAAAAATATTCGGTAGATAATTGCCGTTGACCTGGGGGATATTTTTTATAATTTGCTTGAAATAATCATCATTGTTGATCGATTTTTCTGGTCTAGAAGACATATTTTGATAATTTCATAATGGTATTTAGCTGGGTATCAATGATTACTATAGTTGAAACATGTCATTTGTCCACTATAGTAATTTTTTTTGCTCCGCCATTAAAATTTCATAATGGCGATAATAGACTATATAGGCCATTGACTGTACCAGCAGCAATATGAAAAGCATCAACAAGGGGTGCAGCACTTGTAAAATCGCAAGAAGCAATAAAATTGCAATTAAAATAACAACGATAAGAACAACATCTAATAAGATGGTCAAACTATAGCCTCGGGTCATCTGATAACTATTAAGCAGAGCTTCAAAGGGAGTTTGGCGATTTAACATAATGAGATACGGTACCAGAAACAAACGACTAAACAGCCAGATGCCCGGTAGTATGAATAACATCATACCAACAAAGATCAGCAATGATGTCATAACATTAGCAATAAGCATATATGGCCAGCGTATAATACCGGCAAGCAAACAATGGCCAATGGACTTACCCTGCTCATTAGCCAGAGAATAAATTAAAATAATCAGACCACCCGTATAAACGGGCTTAATAAGTAAATTCATCAACTGAGCAAAAGGCTTAATGGTCTCCGGGCTTATTTTTTCGGCATCCATACCATTAAAAAACACGGGGATTAATAATTGTGCTAAAAGGATAACAATTATGCCAATAGCAAAGGTAAAGCCTGACACTTTTAATAGATTTTTTCTAAAAAAATAAACAGCTTCTTTAAATGTCCGTGTCATTTAATTGCCCGTGGTCGAATATTTTAATTAAGGCTAAAAAGATCCAGTCCTAATTGTAAGCATTCATCTTCGTGTTCATGACTGGTCACAATTGCCGTACTGTATTGTTGATCAAGCAGATAGATTTTGCCAACTCTGATGAGATCATCAATAGTCACTGATAATATCTGTCGTCTAAACTTTTCTCTTTGCTGGCTGTCACGGCCAAATAACTGACTTTGGAACGTTTGTTTGGCATCACCTGCTGGAGAAGCGGGTTTATCAATACCACTGATCACGCCTAATATGGCTTCTTCTAAGGCCTGATATTCATGTTTATTATTCATTAACCACTGTAATGACTGTTCAAAATCAGTCAAAGTATCACTTAAGCGTGGATCACGATAAGAGAAAAATTTAAAACAGGCATTAGCAGAATCCTGACTGGCACCACTTCCATAAGCCCCACCCTGCTCTCGAATACACCGATGCAGGAAACCATTTCTTAAAAAACCACCCAGAACAGTCAGTGCTGCAGCATCATCATGACCAACAGTCACTGTGGCATAGGCCCGGGCACAAAAATTGACCTGCGTACTGGTCAGCCATGCCTGACTGACATGTTCCTTAATTGCAGGCAAGTTAAGTAATGCTGCACTTGAGTGGTAAACAGTATCGGCCCATAAACTGCAAATATCTTCAGCACATTGTTGATAGGCCTGTTGTTCACAAACCAGTAAGAACTGTTTGCTGGAGTTGATCAACTTCTGGTGAATTTCAGTGAACAACTGGGTAAGATGTTCAATAGCATGATGATTGTCATCATCTTGTAATTGATTATCCAGCTCTTTTAAAAAAGCGACACTGGCCAGACCGTTATTATTATGATGAATCTGTGCTACTGGACTCATAGCACTACATGCAGCGGTCATCGCCAGAGAATGACCGCTGCCAGTAATACTATTTTCCTTACGTGTTCTTATTTGTGAAACCAGCTCTTTAATGCGATCAGTCTCATCAAAGCGCATTGCCTGAAATGATTGTTTTAATAAGTCAGACATTTCACCATGATTACGTACTAAGGCTTTGCCTGATATATTATAAAATCCCTGAACCTGTTGTTCATCATTGATTTGACCACGCATACTGCTGCCGGCATGGATACCACCGGAAATTTGTGCCTGCCATACCTGCATTTGCAAATAATCTTTATCACCACTGCCTAATTCACCAAAACAATAATTAAAAATAGGAAGGTAGCGGCGCTCTTCATCAGTGAATTGCGGCATATCAATAATTAATTGCTGGTAAACAATGCCATTAGTTCCCTGATTAAAGTGAGATATTTTAAGTTCATCATAATATTGTTGCTTACATTGTGGAATTTTAATGTGTTCAGGGATATCGTCTACCGTTACTTTAGGTAAAATATCATCAACATCCATTTCCTGTTGATTTTGTCTTGTCGTTAGTTGTTGAGATAATTTAAGCAAATTGTCTTTTTCATCGGCTGATAGTTTATTTTTTATATCCAGAAGACGTTGTTTTTCTGCTTCATTGCGCCGTTGTTCAAGCCTGGTATCCGGTTTGAATGTCAGTCTAACTCTATGCACATTATCCAAAAGTTGACGACGCACCAATGTCTTTATATAGTCCGGATCACGGGTTTTTTCCCGCAGTGATAATAAGGCCTTATCCAAGTTCATATGAGTAATGACATCACCACGGTGAATAGCTGTTGATAAACCTGAGAGCATCAATTGCAGACCGAAGGGATAATGATCGCCACCAATTTCCCGCTGATTAAGCTCTAATTGATGTAGAACGGCATCGATCTGTTTTTGGTCAATACCTTTTTCTGCAACATCTTCGAGTACATCAATGACCAGGTTTTCAAAAGCTTCGGCATGTTCGGCTGAAGCCCCTTCCAGACCACAAAGAAAACTCATTTCTTTATTGGAGTCTTCTAAACCGCATAGTGGTGAAGGTGCCTGGCCGAGTTCACTTGTTTCCAGAGCATACATTAAAGGAGATGCTGAATTTTCCAGTAATACACTGGATAAAAATTGAGCTTCCAGTTGCTCTTCCAGATTAATACTCTGTCCCAGTAACCAGGCCATAACCAGATGGGTTTTATTTGTTTGATCTTCTTCTGCATCCAGAGGATAACTTTCTTCAACACTTATGGGAGCAAAATAACGTTTTTCATTATTAACCTGTATACATTTATCCAGATGATCAAATTTAGCTAACACCTGATGATCAAACTTTTGTTGATGAACCTCTGCAGCAATATCACCAAAGGTCATAAAAACAGCATTTGTGGGATGGTAGTGCAATTGATAAAAACTTTTAAGTTGTTCGTACGATAAGTCTGGGATATCAGTAGGTTCCCCACCACTATTAAAGTGATATGTAACTGTTGGGAACAGGTATTTGCTCACTGATTGCCACAAAGCACTCACCGTTGATGACATGGCGCCTTTCATTTCATTATAGACAACGCCTTTAAACTGCAGCTCAGTGGATGCGTCATCAGCAACTTCAAACTCCAGTCGGTGACCTTCCTGAGCAAAATCGAGTTTATCCAAACGGGAGAAAAAAACAGCATCAAGATAAACATCAAGTAAATTATTAAAATCTTTAGTATTTTGACTGGCAAAAGGATAAGCCGTCCAGTCACTTGAGGTAAAGGCATTCATGAAGGTATTCAATGAGCGCCTAATCATCATAAAGAAAGGATCTCGAACGGGGTATCGTCGACTACCACAAAGGGCTGTATGTTCCAGAATATGAGCAACTCCTGTAGAATCCGTAGGGATGGTACGCAAGGCCACTAAAAACACATTTTCATTATTATCGGCGGCAATATGATAATGCTGTGCTCCCGTTTTTTTGTGCTGAAAATGATTTATGCTAATATCCAGTGATTCTATATATTCACTTTCAAGCCATTCAAAAGAATGATGGCATTTTTCTGTTTCAGGTTGTGTGCGGGTGTGTTGAGATTGTTTGATATCAGTATCAGCAGCTATAGTGCAGGTCATTCCAGAGAAGACTCCAAGTCAAATAGTAGAATATAATTTAATTAATTTAAATCACTTACACTGAATATGGTATCAACTTGACTCAGAAACAAGAATAAAAAGATAAGAAAGGTCAATTATTTCTATAAATAGGCAATAGCATAACGATTAACGCTCTCCCAATGGGAGAATGCTAATGAAGCAAGATTTGAGTGCATTTAGTTTCAAATTCATGCTGATCACTGACTTCATCAATTTCCAGCTTGAGAAAATCAATCATATTTTTAAAATCCTTTTCTGTTTCCGGGCGGCGATGGCCGGCCAGATAATCATGGATAGAAATGTCTGCAAAAGGACCCAGATAATTTAACAGGATATTTTCGATATCACCGATAATCTGTACAATCTTAGTGGACGGAATAGAAAATTCTGTATTCTGTACTGACGCTGCTGCCACTGCCACAATATTACTATCAATATCTATTTTTACTGTCTTTGATAAATCCACTTTCTCTGGAGTTGCACTGTCAAATACGTCCGGGAAAGTTTTTAGTCTAAAATGCTGCAGTAACACACTTGAATCCGGTAAATCCAACTTATTATAGGGGTTAAAAATACCCTGAGAAAAATGATATTTACCCGATTCTACTTCATAAAGTTGGTGCAAGGCATCAAAGCCTTTTTTCATACGATAAGAAAAACAAATAATCTGACCTTCCTGAATACCAATACGTGCAGAATGGCGTGAATCTGTGACAATGAACATTGTACCCGTACTTTCTATTTTACATAGCTGCGCTAACTCGTGTACCAGCTCATCATAGGATAGTTCCTGGTTTTCTTTACTCATTATGTTTCCAGTGAATAATCAATTAATGACGTTTTTTCATACGTTCAAATGCCTTTACCATACTAACACGCATGCGTTCAAAAGCATGTGCAAGCTCACCAATTTCACCTTTGTCACGGACATCAATTTTAATCATTAATTGCCCCTTACTAACTTTATTGGCCATATCTGTTAAATCTTCAATAGGCTGGGTGATCAGTGAGTCAACAATCCAGGCTATTAATAAAGCAATAAAAATACTGATTGCCAGAATGGATAGAAAAGTGATACGAAAATCAATCACACTGGCTAGAATTTCATCCATTGGTTTCTGGGCTATTAAATACCATTGATAAGATGCACCTGGCACTTTAATTCGGGAGTAAATATAAGCAAATTCTGCATCGTTCAGTTGCCCCGACTTAGTGGCAAAAATATTTTTGCTTACTGTTTTATAATCCTGCTTATAATTTTTACCGCTATCAAGATCCTGTTTACTTCCCCATAATTTGCTCTTTTGTGTACCAGCCATATAAAAGCCGTTATTATCTATCAGTAAAACACCCTCAATTTTCTTTAAAAAGGCTGAAGCCGCCACATTGGTAATAATAATACCTGCATGTTTACCAGCATTACTCCCTCTGGAGTATTGTACCGAAGTTGCATAACGAATAACCGGCTTATGAGGTATTTCTACTTTGCCGTGTTCACGATTTAAATCCAGTCGAGAAACGAATAGATCGCCAACACTCAGATCAACAGAATTTTTAAAATAACCTCTACTGGCTTTATTCTGGAGTTTACGTTCAGGCACAATGTAACTATTTCTCTGGTTAGAGTCTACCCGGATAATTTCCTGACCATTTTCATCAAGATAACGAATTTGATAATAAATCTTTCGCTGTTTGGCAAAGGCAAGAAATTCATCGGCCAGATTTTTTTTAAGTTGTCTGACAGCGTCATCATCTTCTGCCATTGTGACTTCATTGAGGTACTTTTGCATAGGATAGGACTGACTGAGAAAGAGTACATCATCTTCAGTTGAACTCAAAAATGCTTCAATGGAATTATCCATTGAAGTAATTAAGTCTTGTTGATTATTATATTCTTGCGCTAACAAGGTTGATGTGGACACATAGTCAGCATAAAAGCCGATAATTGTGGCCGGAATCAGAGTTACGACAAGAAAACCAAGGGCAATTTTAAAACGAATACGATTATAAAATTTCATTATGCTCATCGCTATTGAGTAGGAGTACGAATAGTCACATTATACAATAATGCTTAATTGAGTTGATGATTAATGTCATAAATTAAAAAAAATATAAGTATTTGATACAACATTACAAGGGAAACTATATTTCCCTTGTAATGTTGTTTTCTGGTAGAATTAAGGATTTACATTATATGTCTATAAGCAAGTGATTCTGTTTTTATTAAGTTTGATAAATATCAATTCTATCGGGCTAAAAATACGCTAGTCTTATACACTTTAAATATTTATAGTCGCATTGGATGAACCAATGCATTATGTCAACCTTTGGAGAAATTACATGATTAAACCTCATGGGTCCGATGAATTAAATCCACTTTTCGTTTATGATTCTGCTGAAAACGAAGCTCTGCAAAAAGAAGCTGAAGGCCTGGCTTCAGTATTAGTCAGTTCAGCAACTGCTGCTAATGCAGTCATGCTTGGTGCCGGTTATTTTAATCCGCTGACAGGTTATATGAATAAGGCTGATGCTTTATCCGTTGCTACTGATATGAAAACCGTTTCAGGTTTGTTCTGGCCTACTCCGGTGTTAAATTTACTTCATGATGCAGGTAATATCAAAGCAGGTGATCGTATTGCGCTTAAAGATCCTAATGTTGATGGTAACCCAATTCTTGCGGTAATGGATGTTACAGCGGTTGAAGAATTTACTGATGAAGAAATTGCCCTGATTTCTGAAAAAGTCTATAACCCTAGTGAAGATGAAGCCCACCCGGGAGTCGAAGCTTTTATTGCACAGGGTAAAGTTTGCTTGTCAGGTTCAATTAAAGTACTTAATTTTTCTTACTTCCAAAGTGAATTTCCTGATACGTTCCGTACAGCAGTTGAAATCCGTAATGAAATTTCAGAGCGTGGCTGGAACAAAATAGTGGCTTTCCAGACTCGTAATCCTATGCATCTGGCACATGAAGAACTTTGTCACATGGCAATGGATCGTCTGGGTTGTGATGGCCTGGTTATTCATATGTTATTAGGCAAACTTAAGCCAGGTGATATTCCTGCTCCTGTTCGCGATGCTGCTATTCGTAAAATGGTTGAGTTATATTTCCCTAAAAATAGCGCCATGGTAACCGGTTACGGCTTTGATATGCTTTATGCGGGTCCTCGTGAAGGTGTTCTGCATGCGGTTTTCCGTCAGAACATGGGTGCCACACACTTTATTATTGGTCGTGACCATGCAGGTGTAGGCGATCATTACGGTGCTTTTGATGCCCAGACTATCTTTGACAATGATGTACCTGAAGGTGCATTAGAAATTGAAATTTTCAAAGCTGATCATACTGCTTATTCCAAGAAACTGGATAAAGTTGTGATGATGTGCGAAGCACCTGATCATACTAAAGATGACTTTGTATTACTCTCAGGTACGAAAGTTCGTGAAATGCTGGGTAATGGTATTGCACCACCAAAAGAATTCTCACGTCCTGAAGTTGCACAAATTTTGATGGATTATTATGAAAGTATTAAGTAAATTGTCTGGAGGGTATTAGATAATACCTCTTAGCCCTTGGCTTAAAGCAAAAAAGCCTGATTTATTACTCAGGCTTTTTTGTTTAATCACAAAATAGTTACTATGAAAAGCCCAGAATTTTCATAAACTTTGCCCAAAATCCTCTTTTTTTCTCTGCTTTAACTTTTATCCGGGTAGCAGTCCCCTTATTTTTTGATAATTCTTTTTGTAATTGCTGTTGAAAATCAGGTGACATCATTACGGTTGCTTCACTTTGCTCATCCATATTAATGTCTCCAGTTGACTCTGAGTCAGCATAAAAGACGATTTGGTGTTTCCCTATAGAAATAATATCACCATTTAATAAATTATGGTGATGTACTTTTTCATCATTAACAAAACAGCCATTAGTGCTATTCATATCTTCAAGTACTGCACCATGGGCTCTATTATGGACGCTAGCATGCAAACTACTGACTGCCAGATTATCAATAACAATGTCATTCTTGGCTGTTCTGCCAATTGTTATACTACCTTTATCAAGGACAAATTCCTGAACATCCTGACCATTAAATTTTAAAACCAGACGCATGTTATCTCCCTAAAAAAACAAATAGTCTAACCAATAATTATATCTGTATATACTAGACATTATAGTGAAAAATTTATATACAAAGTAACAATTAATTACATATTTTTAAAAAAATTAGTAACTTTATTTATCACTCTGGCGGGTTCACCAGGCAAATTAGCTTCTTTTTGTAAATTTAACAAACGTTTATTATCCGAATCAACCGCTAAGCCCGCACTAATATAGGACTGGGCCTTCTGATATTGATACTTGTCCAGTTCACTACGGGCGAGCAGCTCATAATGATAGACGATATCTTTAATCCCTTGTTCAGCCTCTTTATTATTATTATCTAATTCCAGAGCCTTTTGATAATAGTAGAGTGCATTATCATTTAAAGGTGTTGTTAATTGATACGTTTTTAATGCTTGCTGACCCTTTTCAAGAAACTGTTGAATATTATTACTCAATTGCTTATTTTTTTGACTGAGTTGCCATTTATTTTGTGCTAATTGTTTTTTTACCCGAGCAATTTCCAGGTTCTTTTTTTCCAGAGCCTGTTGTTTCTCTAAAAGCAATTTTTTTTCCAGCGTTTTTTGTTGCTGTAAATACAGGTGTTCATTTTTTTTTACTTGTTGTGCAACTTCATCAGCAATAATGGCTTTTACATTTATTTTTTCAATGGCAGGTGCTGCTGTGACTCTTAGTGTTTTTTGTACACTTTTGTGAATATCGGCTTCATCCCGAGTTTTATCATTATTAAAAAAAATAACAACAAAAACTAATACTGTAATGGTAGCGAAGATTGAGTAAAACCAGTATTTTTTCTGTTTGTTTTTTTTATCAGCAATGTATTCTACAACCACATCAGTATCAATGAGCTTGGTATCAGCTAAAGTGTGTAAATGGGTATGTTCCTTTAAATAGTGATTGATAAAACGTGACACTAACTTTGCGTCTGATAAACGCTCATCGGGTAATTTGGCTAATAAACTATTCAATAATGGCTGTAATTCATGCAACTCTGCTGATAGTTGAGGTATTGCCTGCTGTATACTATTAGCAATTACCTCAAGATCAGTGTCCCCTGAAAAAGGTTTTTTAGCCATCAGCATTTCATACATCATAACACCCAGGCTATACAAGTCAGTTCGATAATCAAAATTTCGACCCTGAATTAACTCCGGTGATGCATAGGATGGACTGGCATATATTTCATTCAGATTCAAATCAATACTCTGTCTATTATCTGTTTGATATGAGATACCAAAGTCTGTTAACACAGGGCAATTCTTACCTCGAAACAGGATGTTTTCCGGTTTAATATCACCATGAATAATATGCTGTTTATGAATCAGATGCAGTGCATCTGAAATTTTGCTAATAACATTTAAAGAAAAATAAATATCATGCTTTGACTTAAGGCGAGAACGTAAATCGCCATCCGGTAAAAATTCCATCGCTAGAAAATTATACTTTCCATAGCTGACAACATCAAAAACTGTGACAATGTTCGGATGTTTGAGTGAGGCAATAATACGTCCTTCATCAATAAAACAGCGACGCACTTTCTCGTCAAGTTTAGAATTTAAAAATTTTAATACCACCTGACGTTTTAATGAAGCTTGCTCAGCCAGATAGATGCTGGCCATGCCACCTTTGGCAAGTAATTTAATAATATTATAGCCAGCAATACTTTTCATAAATTATTAAATAGTCTAGTTTTTGAAGAAATGGGTGTTAATACTATGCTAATTATAATATAAAATACCAGATAGCAAATGCGACATCAGCGGATAATAAAACAATCAGAATAGGTAATAAAGTTCGTGAATCAGAGATAGAGACATCTTTTTTATCAGAAACATATTCAACAACAACCTGATCATTATTTACAGAACCATTCTCATCGTTATTAATGTCATATATTTTAATCTGATTGGGTTGATCGCGTAGATAATTTTTTATGTATCTGGAAATCATTTGTGCATCACCAATTCGCTCAAGCGGGTCTTTTGCTAGCATGCGATCCAGCAAGGGTTGCATTGCCTTCAAGTTATCCGGTAAAAGAGGAATCGACTGCTGAATACTATTGGCCACAATTTCCGTCTGAGTTTTACCTGTATAAGGTTTTTTACCTGTTAACATTTCATACAACATAATGCCCAGGCTATAGATATCAACCTTCTGGTCAAATTCCAGACCTTGCATGATTTCTGGTGATGCGTAACTGGGACTGGCTAATATGAGTTTTGTTTGTTTTTCCTTATTGTGCGAAACTTTGGTCCTTTTTGAAATACCAAAATCAATTAATACCGGACATTCGTCACTGCGAAAAACAACATTTGCCGGTTTTATATCACCATGAATGATGCCCTTGCTGTGCACTAAGTGAAGAGCATCCGCTAGTTCAAGAATAATCTCCAGTGTGGTACGTGTGTCAATTCCCTTGGCAATTCGGGACTCCAAATCACCACCTTCAAGATATTCCATGGAATGATAAAAATGTATTCCGACACGACCTACATCATAAACAGGTATAATATTCGGATGTTTTAAGGAGGCAATAATGCGACTTTCATCAAGGAAATGTTCTAATAGCGTAGCATCCAGATTTGGATCCAGAATTTTTAAAGCAATCTGGCGTTTTAGTGACTTTTGCATGGCAATATAAATCGTTGCCATACCACCCTTTGCCATAATTCCCTGAATTTGATAACCTTCGATTACACTCATAGTATTTTTATTTTTTTGCAGAATTATTGAATAATAAATCAAGATTCATATCGCTCAATCTATCAGTATCAGGATGATTGTATCGTACTTATCAATAAATATTTGTAGTATAACGCTTACAATTGATTGATGATAAACAATGAGGTGTGTTAGGTATGGAAAACTGCCTAGAAAAACAGCCTATTATAATTATTGTATGAAAACATCTATCATTAACATACTGTTAATGATAGATGTTAACAGATAGCTTTACTCTTCAGTACTTTCTTTTTCCTGTGATTCAGCAGCATCTGCAACAATAGCTTTCATACTTAAACGTATACGACCCTGCTTATCGATCTCCAGTACTTTAACATCAACGAATTCACCTTCTGAAAGCTTATCGGTAACATTATTAACACGCTCTTCACAGATTTGTGAAATATGTACCAGGCCATCTTTACCGGGAATAATAGTAACAAAGGCACCAAAATCCATGATCTTGGTCACTCGACCATTATAGATTTTACCCACTTCAACATCCTGAGTAATTTCTTCGATACGACGTTTGCATTCCTGAGCAGCAGCATTATCAACTGATGAAATTTTTACTATACCTTCATCATTAATATCAATATTAGTACCGGTTTCTTCGGTTAAGGCCTTAATGGTTGAACCACCCTTACCAATGACATCGCGAATTTTTTCAGGATTAATTTGAATAGTCAGTATACGTGGTGCATAGTCAGACATATCGGTATTGGCTGAAGAAATAACAGCATTCATTTGCTCAAGAATATTCAGCCGGGCATCTTTTGCCTGAGCCAGAGCAATTTCCATGATCTCTTTAGTAATACCTTCAATCTTAATATCCATTTGCAGGGCATTAACACCATTTTCAGTACCCGCAACTTTAAAGTCCATATCACCAAGATGATCTTCATCACCCAGGATATCTGTTAACACTGCAAAGTCTTCACCTTCCTTAATAAGACCCATGGCAATACCCGCCACTGGAGATGAAATAGGTACGCCGGCATCCATCATGGACAAGCTTGTTCCACAGACAGAAGCCATTGAACTGGAGCCGTTTGATTCAGTGATTTCAGATACAACACGAATGGTGTAAGGAAATTCTTCAACCGTAGGTAAAACAGCTGCAACACCACGTTTTGCCAGACGGCCATGACCGATTTCACGACGCTTAGGAGTACCCACACGACCTGTTTCGCCGACACTATAAGGAGGAAAATTATAATGCAGCATAAAGGAGTCTTTATAACTGCCTTCCAAAGCATCAATAATCTGCGCATCACGTGCTGTACCCAGGGTAGTCACTACCAGGGCCTGAGTCTCACCACGGGTAAACAGCGCTGAACCATGGGTACGTTCCAGAACACCGGTACGAATATGTAGTGGGCGAACAGTTTTAGTATCGCGGCCATCAATACGTGGATTGCCGGCAATAATACTGCTACGAACTACTTTTTTCTCTAGTTTATAAAATGCCCCGGATAAATCACTATCAGTCCATTTGGCATCATCGGCAGCAGTCACTTTTTCAATCAATGCTGCGCGAATATCATCCAGTTTGTTCAGACGTTCCAGCTTATCACTAACTTTATAGGCTTCAACAACAGCAGCTTCACATTCACCATTAACTGTATCAACTAACTGTTGATCGACTTCAGGAGCAACGTAATCTGATCTTGTGTTGGCTACTTCAGCAACAAAGGCTTTAATTTCATTAATAACAACCTGTGATTGTTCATGACCAAACATGACCGCACCCAGCATCACATCTTCAGGCAATTCATCTGCTTCAGATTCAACCATTAATACCGCAGTATCGGTTCCGGCTACTACCAGATCAAGTTCGGATTCATCCAGTTGTTCGCGACTGGGATTTAAACTGTACTCACCATCGATATAACCGACACGGCAGCAACCAATTGGACCATTAAAAGGCACATCTGCCAGAGAGACCGCTGCAGATGCACCAATCATTGCTGGAATATCAGGATCGATGTTCGGGTTTAAGGAAACAACCGTACAGATCACCTGAATTTCATTATAATAGCCCTTAGGAAATAAAGGACGTAAAGGACGATCAATTAAACGTGAGATCAGAGTTTCATTTTCACTGGGACGGCCTTCACGCTTAAAAAATCCACCAGGAATTTTACCGGCGGCATAGGCTTTTTCCTGATAATCAATTGTTAAAGGAAAGAAATCAGCACCGGATCTAGCTTCTTTTTTGGCTACGGCAGTAACAAATACAGAAGTACCCCCGATAGTAACCATAACAGCTCCAGATGCCTGGCGTGCAATTTCGCCGGTCTCGAGAGTAACTGTGTCTTGTCCAAACTGGAATGTTCTTTTTATTGGTGTCACGCTATTTTTGCTCCGTTCATTCGGCAGAGAATGTTCCTGAATATCAGACGTATGTATGAATTCAGGAACATTTTGAATTTAATCTGGATTGATTTACTTACGCAGGCCTAATTTTGCAATCAGTGCTCGATAACGCTCACTGTCTTTTTTATTTAAATAATCCAACATCTTACGACGTTTACTAACCATTCTTAATAATCCCTGACGTGAATGGTGATCGTGGATATGAACTTTAAAATGTTCAGTTAAATCAGTAATTTTTGCCGTTAACAGTGCTACCTGCACTTCTGCTGAACCGGTATCATTAGTACCGCGGCTGTGTTCTTTTACTATTTCGCTCTTCTGTTGTACAGAAATCATTTTTTACTCCTAAAACATTAAAGTGTCAGTAAAAACAGGATAGTTTATATTTTTATCATCTGTTTAAACCAATGTGCTCAACTAAAGGATGAAACAAAAATTATGCTAAATCTGTTTCAAACAAGGCGTGTATTTTACCTGCTCAACTCACTTATAACAAGCAATATAAATAATTGAAATAAAATAAAAAAAGTTCATTAATAAGGCATGAAATATAATGCTTACAGAGAATCTATAAACGCTTATAAAAATAACAAACGCTTAGGTTTTAAATAGCAATTATCTTTAATAATAGCTAAAGCAATCAAGGTGTTATTATAATAAAGTCGACAGTGATCGGTATGCAGTTTTTGCCGTTCATTAACCTCAATCGCAATGGACATTCCATGCTGAATTTGTTTAAGCTGGGTTTCATTGAGCGTATAGGATGGGTACTGCATGACAGCATGATCGGTATTGAGTAAAAGGTGATCCATTTGTGCCAATTGCTGTTCATCAGCAGGGACATCAGAAGAAAATTGTTGATAAAGCTGTTCAATAGTAATTGATTGTTGCAAATTAAACGGTCCTGAGGAAATGCGTCTGAGCATTGTTATATAAGCGCCACAACCTATAACCCGACCTATATCTTCACACAAAGTGCGAATATAAGTCCCTTTGGAACAATGCACTTCAATTTCGATATAGGCAGGCTGGTTATTGCCTGCATGAGCATTTTGATAGGCTAATAGTTTAATATCATAAAGATTAATATGTCTTGCCTGACGCTCGATAACAATCCCTTGTCGGGCATATTCATAAAGAGGCCGACCATTATATTTTAACGCTGAAAACATAGGCGGTGTCTGTTCTTGTTCACCGACAAATGTGCTCAGCAGTTCAAGTAATTCGACTTCAGTCAGATGAGGAACCTGATTTGTTTCAATAATATCACCATCAGCATCACCGCTGGTAGTGGTGGCACCCAGAATACACCGTGCACGATAGCGTTTATCGGCATCCAGTAAATAATGAGAAACTTTTGTGGATTCGCCAAGGCAAATAGGCAATACACCCGTTGCCAGTGGATCAAGACTACCAGTATGCCCGGCCTTCTGTGCCTGATATAAACGCTTTATTTTTTGCAACGCAGCATTTGAGGATATACCCGCGGGTTTATCCAAAATCAGAATACCATTAATCGCACGTCCTTTTTTTTTACGAGCCAATTGAATTCACCGGATGAGCATCACTCGTCAGAGTGGCGTTCATTGTCATCGGCAATCGCCGCATCAATTAATTGTGTGAGTTGTGCTCCATGCACGACAGATTCGTCATAGCGAAATTCTAAATTCGGCACTATGCGCAGTTTAATTCTATGACCTAATTCATAACGCAAAAAGCCGCTGGCTTTTTTCAGTGCTTGCTGAACCTGTTTTTTATGTTCACTGAATGCAAGCGCATCTTCATCAGCATTAATGACAGTATAAAAAACTTTAGCCAGTCCCATATCACGAGTAACATCAACAGCCGTGATAGAAATCAGAGCTAAACGCGGGTCTTTAACTTCGCGGGTTAATAAAGTAGCCAATTCACGTTGAATGAGTTCACCAACGCGACGGCTACGGCTAAAATCTGCGGACATTTTTAAAGAGTCCTTTTCACTTGAACACGTTCATATACTTCAATCTGATCACCTGGTTTAACATCATTGTAATTTTTTACTCCAATGCCGCATTCTATACCCGATTTAACCTCCTGCACGTCATCTTTGAAACGTCTCAGGGATTCTAGTTCACCCTCATAAATAACGACATTATCTCGCAATACACGGATAGGATTACTGCGCTTAAGCACTCCGTCAATGACCATACAACCGGCAATTGCTCCTAATTTTGGTGAACGGAAGACATCGCGAACTTCTGCCAGACCAACAATTTCTTCTTTATATTCAGGTGATAACATGCCGGTCATCGCTGATTTAATTTCATCCAGAATGTCATAAATAACACTATAGTAATGCAAGTCAACACTTTCTGTTTCAATTATTTTTTTCGCTGAAAGTTCAGCACGGACATTAAAACCAATAATAATTGCATTAGATGCTACGGCTAATTGTGCATCAGACACATTAATACCACCGACACCATCAGCAACAATATTGACTTTTATTTCATCTGTTGATAATTTTTTCAGCGAATCAGAAATAGCCTCTACTGAACCTTGCACATCTGCTTTTAAAATAATATTCACAGTTTGCACATGGCCATTTTCCATTTTACTAAACATATTTTCCAGTTTAGCGGCCTGCTGCCGAGCCAATTTAATATCTCGGTACTTACCCTGACGAAATAAAGCGACTTCGCGAGCCTTGCGCTCACTTTTAACCGCTAAGACCTCAGAACCGGCTGATGGCGTACCTGACAAACCTAACACTTCGACCGGGATTGATGGCCCTGCACTTTTAATTATTTTGCCATTTTCATCCATCATTGCCCGGATACGACCATAATCCTGACCGGCAATAATAATATCACCCTTATTCAATTGCCCGCTTTGCACCAGAATAGTAGCCACTACACCACGGCCTTTATCAAGACGAGATTCAATCACTACACCTTTAGCCGGGCCATCAGGTACGGCCTCAAGTTCCATTACTTCTGCAGTAACGGATATAGCATCAAGTAATTCATCAATACCCTGGCCGGTTTTTGCCGACACCGGCATAAACATTACATCACCACCCCAGTCCTCAGGGATGACGTCAAGTGCTGACAATTCATTTTTTGCCCGTTCAGGATCAGCGGCTTCTTTATCAATTTTATTGACGGCTACAATTATGGGCACATTAGCAGCTTTAGCATGCTGCACAGCTTCTTTGGTTTGCGGCATCACACCATCATCGGCAGCCACAACCACCACGACAATATCTGTTGCACTTGCACCACGTGAACGCATAGAAGTAAAGGCTGCGTGTCCTGGAGTGTCCAGAAAAGTAATCATACCCTTATCGGTATCTACATGATAAGCACCAATATGCTGAGTAATACCACCTGCTTCACTGTCCGCAACTTTAGCATCACGAATATAATCGAGTAAAGAGGTTTTACCGTGGTCAACATGGCCCATAATGGTTACCACAGGAGCACGTGATTGTTTCACGCCGTCCTGATGTTCTTCCATGAGGTTTTCTTCGATTTGTTCTTCTTTCATCAGCACAGGATTGTGCCCCATTTCTTCAATAACAATAGAAGCTGTTTCTTGATCAAGCATTTGGTTAATCGTTACCATACTGCCCAGATTCATCATAATTTTTATCACTTCACCGGCTTTGACTGACATTTTTTGCGCCAGGTCACCTACTTTAATTGTTTCCGGTATCTCAACATCAATGACTTTTACTTCTGTAGGCATTTCAAACACGTGACGTGTTTCAATCTCAGGCTTATTAGCACCACGTTTTCTCTTAAAACGGCCACGAGAATTGTCTGCTTTATTTTTAAATGATTTATTGGCACCTGGTTTTTTTGACGCAGAGTATTTAGGTTTGTCCGGGTGACGTTTAGCAGGATCGACTTTAGCTTTAGTTTCTTTTGCCAACTTGTCTTTAGCAATGCTAACAACTCCACCTCTGGGTGCTTCTTTTAGAATAGGTTTTTTCTGTTGTCTGGCCAGTTGTTCAATTTCCCGCTGTTGCTGAGCTTTTTCTTGCTCGGTTTGCTTGGCCTTGTTTTGCTGTGCTTCAAGGGCAATTTTTTCTGCTTCAAGTTTTCTTTTTTCTTCAGCCTCAGCCCGAGCACGTTCTTTTTCCTGCTGCGTCATCAGCTCTTCCTTAGCTTTAAGCTCAGCTTCCTGACTGGCTTTCTCTTCCTGAGCAACGCGTCTTGCTTCAAGTAGTTCTGCATCAGCCGATGACAAGGGTTCATCAATGCTACTGCGTTTTACATAGGTACGTTTTTTTCTAACTTCAACTTTAACCTTAGCAGTCGACTTGCTGGAGCCCGAAGAAAGTGTTAATTCACTGGTTGTTTTTCTTTTTAAAACAATTTTATTGGGTGATGATTTTGTTACCGTACCATGTTTATCACGTAAATATTGCAGTAACTGCTCTTTTTGATCATCACTGATCGCTGAGTCCGGACCAGCAACTTTGATTCCGGCACTATGCATCTGTTCTATTAGACGTTCTACGGGCGTGCCGACGGTTTCGGCAAATTGTGCAACTCTTGTTTCTGACATAACGAATCTCCTCGCCCTTAATTACTGCTTATTTTCTGCATCTGTTTTATTATCATCTGTTTGCTCTGCCTCAGCGAACCAGGGAGCGCGTGCAGTCATGATAAGTTCAGCTGCCAGTTTTTCATCCATATTTTCTATTTCAAGCAAATCATCAACTGACTGCTCGGCTAGATCTTCCATTGAAATAATGTTGTGTGATGCTAACTGATGAGCTAATTGCTCATTCATACCATCCATTTCTAACAAATCAGTTGCCGGTTCGGCATCGCCTAATTGTTCTTCATCAGAAATTGCTCTGGTTAAAAGCACATCTTTTGCCCGTTCGCGAAGAGCCATAACGATTTCTTCATCCAGTTCGTCAATATCCAGCATTTCCTGTAATGGTACATAAGCCACTTCTTCCAGTGAAGTAAAGCCTTCGTTTAATAACAATATGGCCAAATCTTCATCAACTCCCAGATCATCGATTAACTGATTAAGAATGTTTTGTGCTTCTTCTTCATTTTTATTTTCAGCTTCTTCAACGGTCATAACGTTCAATGTCCAACCGGTTAATTGTGAAGCCAGCTTAATGTTTTGTCCATTACGGCCAATTGCCTGTGATAGTTGAGACTCATCAACCGCAATATCCATAGAATTACTTTCTTCATCAACGACAATAGAGGTGACTTCTGCCGGTGACATGGCATTAATCACAAATTGTGCATTATTTTCATCCCAAAGAATAATATCCACGCGTTCACCGGCAAGTTCATTGGATACAACCTGCACCCGGGAACCACGCATACCGACACAGGCACCTACCGGATCAATTCGTTCATCATGTGCTTGCACAGCAATTTTAGCCCGCAGGCCTGGATCTCGTGCGGCATTATGAATTTCAATTAAGCCCTCACCGATTTCTGGTACTTCTACTTTAAACAGTTCAACGAGATATTCGGCGGATACTCTGCTTAAATTTAACTGTGGGCCACGTGCCTGGCTTTTTACTTCATAAAGATAACCTCTGATCCGGTCACCATTACGAACCGGTTCTCTGGGTATCATATCTTCACGTTTAACAATTGCATCGATATTATTGCCAATGTCAACAATGACATTGCCGCGTTCAATACGCTTGACGGTACCGAAAATCATTTCGCCAATACGCAACTGATATTCGTCAACAACTTTCTTACGTTCTGCTTCACGTACTTTTTGTACAATGACTTGCTTGGCCGTCTGAGCAGCTATTCGACCAAATTCTACAGAATCAATAGGCTCTTCAATATAATCACCCGGTAGTAAATCCGGATTGTTCTCGATCACCCGTGATAGGAGCACCTGCTTGTCATAATATTCAAATGGTTCGGTTTCATCATCCAGAACTTGCCAGCGACGAAAAGTGTCATAATCACCACTATCTCTGTCAATGGCGACTCTAACTTCAATCTCTTTGCCACTTTTTTTCTTGGTTGCAGAAGCTAAAGCACACTCAAGTGCTTCAAAAATAATTTCTTTATCTATGCCCCGTTCATGTGAGACAGCATCAACAACCAGCAGTATTTCTTTGCTCATATTTTTACCTTAGTAATTGTAAGCACTAACGATTTAAATTTATTAAAATTTTGCCATAATATTTGCTGTATCAATATCAGCAAATGCGATGGTCAGTAACTGGCCATCGATATCAAATGTGATTTGTTCATCTTCTACAGCACTAATTGTGCCTTTAAATTTACGTTGGCCATTTTCCAGTTGCGGACGGATTGTTTTAAATTTCACGTCCTGACCAATAAACTGTGCATATTGAACCGCCTTAAATAACGGACGGTTAAGCCCCGGTGATGATATCTCCAGTGAATATTCACTGGAGATAGGATCTTCAACATCCAGAACAGCGCTAAGTTGACGACTGACATCAGCACAATCATCGACACCAACACCCTGCTCACTATCAATATAAATACGTAGAGTAGAATGACGGCCCTGTGATAAATATTCCAGACCAACAAACTCATAATTCATCGAGGTGACAACCGGTTCAAGTAAATTTTCTAATTCCTGTGTTTTAACAGCCATCAGCTTATCTCAAAAATTATCATGCACAAATAAAAAATGGGCCTAAAGGCCCACTCTGAATATCTCTGCTCGCTATTATCTAATTAATATTGCAACAGACTAAAGTTTGTTAATTCATTAATAGAATTAACAGTATAGATTCATTTAACTAAGTACTTAATCAATCATCAATCTACCAGCCACTTACCAATCAATGCATTATCTGCATTGGCCATCAGTAAATATTGGGCTAGATTATAGGGATATATCCTACTCATAGCAAGCTCTTTTTGTAAAATAAGGCCCTTCTAAGTAACGCCTTGTGGAAGGTGTTCCATTTGAACTTTTTTTGAAGGCTATTGTTTAAGCAAAATAAGTTTTGAACGCACAAAAAGAGTGGACTGAACACCTCGGCTATTTTTGATGAGAGGCCGGTACAGCTTGCTTTACTAATAAACTCCTGATGACAATCAAGAACTTTTAAATCAGCAAAATACTGGAAAAGTGCTATTGAACTGTTGTTTGGAAGACTAATAGTAAATCCTTTGGGGTAATAATACCGACAAGTTTTTTATCCTTATCCAATACCGGAATATGATGAATATTATGGGTGTAAAATAGTTTAAAAAGTTCCAGTATATGCTGGTTTTCATCAATTGAGATGGCCGGTTTAGACATTAAATGTCCAGCATACTCTGGTTTTTCTGTATGAACAGTATTTGATTTCTTTATAAAATCAGCTAGTTGCTGCATTATGCTAGACTTATTATTAGATTTTATCTGATTTAAAAAATCACGTAACGAGATAATACCCAGTACATGTCCGGATTTATCAATAACCGGAAAAGCATGAACATGCTCATTCATCATTTTTTGCCAGACTATTTCTGCATCAGTATCATAATCAACCGTCATGACGGGTGAACTCATAATGTCGCGGCAAGTGACATCGCCGATTTTCTTTTTAAAGCTATGTAATAATGATAAATTAAAAATCTTAGTAAGTTCTTCTTCTGAAATATCAATAAAAATATCCATCTCAGTCAAAGCCTGATGCAATTCAGAACGTTGAATAAAGGCTGATCTTTTTTCCTGCAGTGATGGTTTAGCGGTTGTTGATTGCCGTTTTTTAGCTAATTCAGCTAGCCCATTTGGATAGTGCCGATTGGGTAGTAAATTATTAATAATAAGTGCCCATAACAACATAACAATGATGTTGATTGCAATCGGTGTGAGTATATACCAATAGCCTAGCTGAGCAATGGCATTGCCACCCACGACAGCAGTTAATGCTGTGGCACCACCGGGTGGATGCAGTGAATTTGTTAAATACATGGCAAAAATGGCTAAAGCAACAGCAATTGCAGCTGCACTAACCGGATCAGGAATAAGCTGAGCCACGCTAATACCGATAAATGCTGATAATAAATGACCGATGACAAAGTTCCAGGGTTGTGATAAGGGACCATTAGGTGCAGCAAAAAGAAGCACGGCAGATGCCCCCATAGAAGCCACCACCCAGGGCAGTCCTTCAGTGTCAAGATATTGTTCACTGACCACCATAATCAGGCCGATACCGACCAGCCCAGCTAAGCCTGAATGCAATTTTTCCTGGATGGAAACAGTGGATGGCTGAGCAACAAATAGTTTGACATATTTTATAAAAGACATAGTATTAGGTATAATTCTCAAAGCTGTGGACAGATTAAAAGTGGATTCATTATGAACGAAATCAGTATTATAATTCATCAGTTTATTTTAGAGGGTGGTAAATTACATACATTGCCCGAACTGTACCAGCAGTTAGAAGAAAAAATACATGCCAGCAATTCTTCAATCGAAGAAATCAGTGATGTGCTCAGTACCGATACCGCTCTCAGTGTAAAAATACTTAAATTAGCCAATAGCGCTCTTTATGGTTTTCGTGCTGAAGTCACCACTTTAAAACGTGCACTTAATTTAATTGGCTTAAATGATCTGAAAAATCTTATTTTGATGGACACTATAGCAAATAAATTCAGCAGTAATGATAATTGCGCCAAAATAAAAATGGAAGATTTCTGGCGGCGCTCTGTTTATACTGCTCTTATTGCAAAAAGGCTGGCAAAAAAGAATAAACATGAAGAACCTGAGCGTCTGTTCATTTCCGCTATCATGTCACGCCTGGGACAACTGGTCTGTTGTGCCACCTGCCTTAACAAAGTATCAGCCATTATAGATGAGCATATCAGTTTACCTGAAAAAAGTGAATTTGATATTGAACTTCGTCATTTAGGCTTTTGTTATAACCAGGTCAGTGGCGCACTTTTACAGCACTGGCACGTTCCGGAAAATATTATTAATAGTATTTGTTACCTGCATGCACCAATTAGTGCGCCACAAACATATCAGCAGGATTCCTCCATACTTAATGTCGCAACAATATATAGTGGCATTCTTGAACTGGATGAAGTGAGCGAGCATACCGATGAGAATAACGAATTGATCATAGAAACTGCAGATACCTACCTGCATAAGACAAACCCGGCAATCAATCATAATCTTCACATTAATCAATCCGTTGTTGAAGATATTTTGTTTGAAATAGAGATGGATGCCTTAGAGATACTACAAATAATATTCCCCCGCAGCAGTCTGATCTTTTAAAGCTGAGCAGCTGATACATACAATTTAAGGAAACAGTTATTATAAGGCAGCCATTATAATAACAAGCATTATGTCAACAAATAATATTTATAAGGTGACTTTTAAAGGCGTTATTTTACCCGGCTTTGATAAACATCAGGTTATTGATAATATTCACAATATCAGCCGGATACCCAAGCATACCATTAGCAGAAAATTCTTTTCCGGAAAAACAGTTGTTATCCGGCATGCAGAAAACATTGACTATGCCCGGCAATTGCAAGCTACTTTTTCTTATGCCGGTATTGAAACATATATTCAGGAATTTCCTGCTGCATCACAGCAAGAAAAGTTCAGTGCTCCGGGCAGCGAACAGGCTATAGAAAAATCACTGGACACGCTAATCCCCCCTTCATCAACAAGTAAAAACACTAATCGGCTTAAGCTTCTTAGTGCTTTTGCTATTATTATCTTAAGTATTTTTTCTACGCTTATTTTTCTTAAAGATAACACGCCGCCAGCTGATCCCGTAGTTCATCAGTCTGATATAAATTCTGCCGCAGGACATACAACACTTACCAGCCTGCGTGATACAGCAGAAACAATTCCTGGCGAGCCTGAGACAAAAAAAACCGGGGCAGATTCCGCTACTGATACAGTGTCGCAGGTAACAGACTATGACTTACCAGATTTCTTAAATCAGAGGCAATTAGATGTATTCATAAAATTTACTGATCAGCATAGTCTGAATAAACTCTCTCAGTTTATATTGCTGGCAGATATTAATCCGCTGATTTCCAGTTTTATTAAGCAGCAGCTCAATGATAATAAACAATTGATAATATCAGCACAACAGCCTCTGTATATTTATAAAAGCAAAGAACATTCAGGTATTTTAATCAACAAACAAGCTGATTTTTCAGCTGCGGATATGCGCCAGCTAGAAGATGAAATTGCTCATTTAACAAATATCAGCGGCTATCAGAAGCTTTGTGCTCAATCCGCGCATTTGAAAATTATTAATATGCACAATCATTTATTATTCACGGCCAGAATCAATGGCAATGACTTGAAATTACTAACCGGTGCATCTAAAGCGCAACAGCTTAATCATAACCTGAGAAAACTCGATAGGGTATTTTATGCTGCAAAAAACCATGAAACTACAATGTTCAATTTTTATTATGCCCATCAGGAACAACCATCTGCAGCTGATACGCTACAGTCTTTTTTCAGCATATCTGCCAATGACAAGGCATTTTATATACAAACTAATAATAGTGCCTACCAAAACATTTTATCTGATTTACATATAGATACAGCAGGCGAAAATAAATTATCAGTATTAGCATCACTTAATCTATTTAAATTAAGCTTATTAGCACTCACAAAAAATAAATCAAAATATTCTTTTAATAACAATCAGTTAACTGATAATTTTAAAGCTGAGTATATTGTTCCAATCAATGACAAATATACTTTAGACGATATTAAAGCATATCAGAATGAGCTGGATATTGAATTTAATACGCAATGGCAGGCCGGCCCTTTTGCTATCGGTACCCGGCAGTTTAGATTTAATAAAAATTTAATTGTTGAGCTGCAGGCCAAAGGGCAAAATATTAGTAATTTACTGGAGTACTCCCATAGCAGTACTTTTATTACTCACCTGGTCACAGATAAGGCCGGCAATAATATCCTGCTTGACCAATGTTTAAAACTTAGCGCTGATAATTACTACTTTAAAGACTTTGAAGGGCCTCTGGAAGCCTATATTAATGATGAGTTTGTCCGTTATCAGAGCATTAGCGCAAGCAATAACATCAATATTAAGCCAGGTTACAGCTCGCAGGATATCCAGCAGATAAAAGGTAAAATTAATCTGCGACTTCCAGTTGAGATATTCACTAAAAGGTTTAAACCAGCAGACACCTTTGATATGATTTCTTTTAAGCATTTCACCGTACTTATTGACGCTGTTAAACGAGATAATGTACTCGAATATAAAATAATGGGTGATAAAAAATATTTTTTAAGCCTACGTGCATATAATCAATCCAAAGAGCCGATAAATAGTGTGACATATAAGCACAAAAGTTTTTTTAATGAGCAGCTTAATGTCCATCAGCAAATTTTTGCGGAAAAAATTCATAGCTTTAAGATTTTGTATACTGAGGATATCCAGCAAAAAACATATGCATTTTCATTGAAACCTGAAATTTCCCCAAAATTTACAGCCTTAGAAACACAGGATAAACCTTTTACCGTATTCACTGATGAGTCAGCATTATTTAATACATCACTATCAGCAAATATATTAAACGATAATCCGCAATGGCTTGGTCAACGCGCTGCTAAACAATCATTCCCCCCCTTTTATATTTCACTATTTGTACGTGATACTGATGGCACTTCTCTGCCCGCAGAGACAATAAAGCAGGATGCTGTGTTTAATATAAAGACTGCTGTGTCGGTATACCTTCAACAGAACCTGACTGCAGTTAAAGTCACCCTCTATGATAATAAGAGCAAGTTGCTGGATAATTTTGTTTCTTTTTCTCTGCAAGAGTTGTTTGAGGGTGAAAATATCAGCCAGGGTGAAATAACTCCCTATCTTAATGCCAATACCGCTTTTCAGGTCCCTGCTGCTCGTTTTGATCAGTTTCATGGGCAGATTACCCTGACACTACCCACCGGGATAAACAGCCATTCAAGTAAATATCATTCTCTGGGTCAGGTGATTAAATTTGCTGATATTGCTATTATTCCTGTACAGCTAGACCAGCATCAACTGAAATTTTCAATTAAAGGCAATATAAAAAAATTACTACAGGTAAAATTATATAATAAAAATAAAGAGTTAGTTTCAGATGTACTGGAATTTAAAGTACTGGCCCATAATAGCGCCCTGCTGACGCTGCGCTATAATGATAATTTTGAGCAGATCAGAATAATAGCATCTGACTCAGTTATTGAGAAACACTATCCTTTTGACTTTTCTCAATAGCCGCTCAGCCAATGACTCAGCAGCTATTAGTTATTAAAGTTTATATTTTTATTCAATTCTTAAAGTGATAAATAATAGTTCACTCAGGCAGTTTTACTTTCGCTGCCACTGGCCTGATGCTGATTGATACATCCAGCCGGATGAAATTTTATTTATCCAAGTTCGGGCAAATGTTTTTTGAATATCAGAGCGCCACTCAGGATGCCCGTTTGCCTGAGCTATCTCACTATAAAGAGCCATCCTGTCGTTGTTTTCTGCTCGGATCAACTTGCCTGCAGTTGATTTTTGTTTAAGAGACAAGCCCTTATTATTTACACTGGCCAGCAGGCCATTATTGGTAAAGCCAATATTACCAGACTGATAATAACGCACTAATTTTGCCTGTCTATTCTGCATACTCTGGCGAATTGAATTTATTCGGGGTGAATTAATTGATATATCGGCCTGTCCGGCATAAGCCGCAGGAAAAAGAAAATTAACAACGAGCAGCAAAGGAGAACGCATTTGCGGCTGATGCAGATAGAGTAAACTCTGATCTTTATTGCTTTTAGTTTGCTCTGGCTGGGTAGCTCCCTTAGAGTTGAGCACATCATTTACAATTTCTTCTGCTACTTTTTCTGCCGCCGCCGCAGGGAAATAAATATTAATAGTGACACATGAAATCACTGTCATACTAATCAATACGATAAGCAGTAATCTGGTCGGGTCATATTTTTGTAAAGAAGATTGATTAATTGTCATTTGTTTCACCATTTATTGGTTGAATATTATAAGTAGCTATAGCCAGAGTCACATTGTGGACTAAAACAATTTCAGTGTGCAAACTATTTTAGCAGAAAAAAATTAATCAATACTGAATAGGATGAATAATAATGACATGCTTATCGTATGTGCGAGCTACTTTTCAGTATTTATTTTTGTGACAGTCTCTTCTATTAGAAAACAGGCAGTCACGATTATTAATTATATTCCGAATAAAGAAAAATAATAAGATAAGACAAATAACTCCGCTACTGATAGCAGCAAACAATTTCCCGCTGGCAAAAGATGATATCGACAAAAAAGCACTCATAATAATAAAAACAATACACATCATTTTACCCCGATTTTCATTACCTTAAAGCATATTTTTAATATGCTTTACATTTACATGGTCGGTACTGATAATACATTTTCATCATAAAGAAATTGTATTAACAAATGGCCATGGCTTTCAATTTTGTCCACAGAATCGTGCCGGGCATTTTCTATAATCAGCAAATGACCATTATGATTATTTTTTTGAATAGCATATGCATCTTGCAGAGGAACAGTCTTATCATGGGTTCCGTGGACAATTAACACAGGTATTGTTATTTTTTTTATGGTGTTAACCGGAGCAATTTCATTAAACTTGTGGCCGATAACCCACTGTATATAGCTAAGCAGGAATTTTATTAAAAACCCCGGCAGATTAAAATTGTTAAAATAGCGCTGCATAAGCCATTCAGGGCTGCCGAATGCACTGAGACTGATCACAGCAGAAATATCATCTCGCTGTGCGGCACTGTATAAAACTGCACCTGCTCCCACTGAATGACCTAATAAAATTATTTTTCCATTAAATGATAAGTTGTTTTTTGCATAGTCTATTGCACAATTAATATCTTCAGAAAAATGTGGTAATGCCGAATAGGTATCAGCATCACTTTGCCCATGACATCTGGAATCCACTAATAAAACATTGAGCCCTGCCTGATAAAAGGTATTGGCAATAGGCAGCATAAGTGCAGAACTACTGCCCCAGCCATGTATAATAATTATCAGCGGTGCTGAACTTTTTGCAGTAATAAACCATGAAAATAGTTTTTTATTTTTATGAGTGATAATTTCTAATGTTTCATAATCCATAGCAAAATCATTGGGTGTACTGCCTGGCCTGATACGCGGAGGAATAAACTGGATATGGAGCATGATGATAATAACAATCATAATGATGACAGGAATTAAAAACAGACTGAATATAATTGTCACAATAATAAATGATTCCGTTATACAGGATTACAATTTAAAGTTATATAGTTAAACTGGGCTGCTATACCATAGGTTAAATTGTGTTGATTATCTGTGATGTTGTCACCCATACACTATACTGCCTGCTGCTGGCTCAGCCACAGATTTTCATCTGCTATTACTCGTCTGTTCGCCCATCATCTAAGTATATCCGGTATATTAATCATTATTGTCTTAGAGCAGCTGTCAGGTTAATATATGTTTTATGATTAAAAATCTGACGATTACCCAGTTGGTAGAAAATACCAGCAACACGCGCGCGCTGCTAGCAGAACATGGAATTGCATTTTTCATAGAAGCCGACGATTATTGCTTATTGTTTGATACTGGACAGGGACTTGCTCTAAAACACAATCTTGCGCAACTGGAGATACCAGTACATCGCATTCAATCTATTGTGCTAAGCCATGGCCATTATGATCATACCGGTGGACTGAGTCAGGCACTTCATATGACAGGGCCTGTGGATCTCTATCTGCACCCAGACGCACTAGCCGCTAAATTCAACAAAAGCGGCAATAATATTGGTGCACCATTCACTGACACCACTGGCCTCCATTCACTAACACGGCATATTATTCATACCCGCACACCAACTGAAATTATCAGCCATATCCATGTGACTGGAGAAATCCCCAGAACGCATAAAATTGAACATAGCAGCGGTAATTTTTATAACGAGCCACAACTGCAACACTGCGATTTATTAACTGATGATCAAGCACTCTATATTGACACTCTTCAGGGTATTGTGGTCATACTGGGCTGTGGTCATTCAGGAGTTATTAATACCCTGCAATACATTCAGATGCTAACAAACAACAGGCCGATTCATGCCGTATTAGGGGGTATGCATTTGCTTAATGCAACTGCAGAACGTCTGGCATTTACCAGCACTGCTCTGGCCGCTTTATCAATCCCCTATCTAGCGCCAAATCACTGTACAGGCATTGATGCTATTTGTAATTTTAAGCGAATTTTACCTGATAGTGTTCATCCATCCAATGCAGGCAATAGACATTATTTCGGAGTAAAGAATTAAATCTATATTTACTCCGGAGTATGGCGCATAATTTTTTGGGCTATCAGCCCCTGAGCTAAAGCCGCAATCATGATATAAAACATCAGCACACCGGTAAAGACATAGCCAAAATAACTGACCATCAGCGGCAGCCAGGGTAACTTTATAGCCCGGGCATATAAAAATGTCATCAATAAGCATTCGTTGACTTTATAATCTCTTAAATTTGCCAGCAGTTGATACCAGATAAATGAGGAACCATGGCTGAAAACACCGCCAACCACGGCCAGCAGCCAGCTTTTAGCTCCATGTTCAACGGCCAGTAACTGAGCCATTTTTTTGGCATTTATGAGTGCTGTCAGAATACTCATTAAAGTGATAACCAAGAAAAAAACCGGCAGCAGATGCAATAATATTGATACACTTTCTAACAATGCATCCAGGGTTTTACCCGGGAAATAATGATACAGCCCAAGATAGACTGCTGATACTATCAACAATAGATAAAGACCACTGTTTGCGAAGCTGTTTAATGGCTGTTTTTTTGTTTTTAAGAGCATAATAAATTGATACTTTGCACAGTGGCAAATGCAACCAGTAAGGTAAAAACAAAGGCCAGTAAATTGCGCAGCAAAGTAAATCTTTTGCCAAACAGGGCATATTCATAGGGCAATTGTAGCACCCCCAGAGTCACCCATGATAAAATGAAAGCCGTCACTGCATAATGGCTTACGCCACCGGCCAGCATCTCACCGCCAATAATATAGCTGACAAAGGGCTGTCCTACAGAAAGTCCCCCGCTAATAGTACCGATGAAAGTATCATAGACAGGCTGCCCACTGAACAATAACAACAAGCTTTGGGCACTGACAAACTGTGTAAATAAGCCGCTTAGTAATATGACACTAAGCAGCATTGGCAGATTGAACAAAAAACCTTTCATTGTCGAAAAAAAGTTTTTTTTGATATTATGCATGCCCATAGCCTGATTTAGCTCCTCAATTTACTCAATAACTGCTTCATTGGCCCGCTGAATGGCCATTAAGCGGTTGATCAATACCTGCCAGTTGACCTGTTTTTGATAACCCATCACATCAATTCTTGGTATTCCCCCGCCTTTGACAATATAATAGCTATCCCCTTTTTCTTCGACTCCGGCCATCTGACAAATACTATTTTTCAATACACAGCTTAAACCTATTTTGCTATAACTGAAGGTTTCAAAAAAACGCAGAAAACTGCGTGATAACAAGCCTGAAGCACCACCAAGACTGGATAAGTTATCGATAGCCCGCTGGCTTATTTTATGAGTACTTTTATCATTAGCCGGGGTGCGAATATAGGCATCAAAAGCAACCGGTTGCCAGGCACTGAGTTGCAGTTCAGTCAGCTTACCTTCTACACGGCCCTGTATTTCACCAAAATTATACGTTCGGGTCAGTGACTTAAGATCCAGATTATTTAAATCAATATTTGCCTGCAGTTGTGCATAATCTTTCAGGGGATCATTGATTTTAAGATCTTTGATTATAATGATGCCATCAAAGACTTTAAGCATCATTGCACCACCAACCGTCAGGTAGTTTTCATTATAGGTCGTTGCAGGAATGACTGCAGACAAGCTGCCGTCAAGCGCAGGCCAGTTAAAATAACTGGCGACTAAATCAAGTGAAACCGGTTTGATAAAGCCATCGACCATCAGCGTAAAGCCGTCTGTATGAATAGTTCCAGCCTCTTTATTAAGGCTAAGTTTTTCCGGTAAAAACTGTGTCATGCTGAGGCTGTTGAGGTGTAGAGCTCCATCAAACACGGGGATATCCACTTCATGTAATAAGGTCAGTTTATTCTGCTGGCAGCTGAAGTCCAGTTGCACCTGACCCAATGGCAGTTTATTAAGCACCAGTTGCTGCCAGGACAAATGTGATGCAGATACCAGCCCTTGCTGCGGATCATTATTATTCCAGTGTATTTGTCCACTAAGATCATTGATGATAAATTGTTTGTTTAAATGGGCACTCAAATGATTAAAATGGCTGCTTATTGTCAGTGCATGCTTATTTTTGCTTATTGATATGTTGGCTTTGCCCTTAAGCTTGAGGCCTTCATAATCAGTATCAGAGAGGATATTAGTCAGATAGAGTTCATTAAAACGCTCTAAATTTATAAAGTCCACTTGTGTCTTCATATTAACAGGCAGTATAGCCTGTTTGAGATTAAGCAGTGCTGTTGTTGAAAAATGAGCGATATTATCGATGGATAATTCTACGGGTAATAGATCCATACTCTGTGAAGCACTATCATAATTAATATGAGCTGAAATTTTTTCCAGACCGGTAAATGCCAGATAAATATCATTTTGCAGTATTTCCCCACTCATATGGCTAAGCAACAAAGAAAGCCGGTATTGGTGAGCAGGCTGTACAGATTTTTTCTGCATTGCCGGTCCCGTCAGCTCCATGCTCAGATCAAATGCCAGATTTTCCGCCATATTATCAGCTAATTGATATTCAATAGCAGACAGTTGTGCTGTTAAATGCGCTTGTTTTAATCCGGCAGTATTATTATTTTCCGGGGATGCACTTATACCTGTAAGCTCAGCTTGTACATCTATAATTGCCTGTGTATTATCAAGCAGTTGCTGCACGGTGGTTTTATTTTTACCCAGATAATACTGCAGAAAAGGTTTAAGCTGAGCAATTTGAATTTGTTTTGCATTCAGTTCTGCCTGCCAGGTATCGGGGCTAAGCTGAAGATGAAAAGATAATCTGCCCTTATCCACAATCAATCGTTCCAGATTTAGTGTGAGTGATGCTTCTGACCAGTTATAGCTGAAACGCAATTGTGCCTGAGAAACATCAGAAGAAGAAAATAAGCCGCTAAAGTTTAACTGCCCCTGCAGACATTCAATTGATGATTGTGTAAGCACAAAATGATTGCATGTGAGCTTTAAAAAACGTAGTTTGTGATAGGGTTCAGGCAGATGAATATGGGTTAAATCCAGACTCATCTTTGCCGGGTCAGACTGCAGGTCAATACTGAGCAATACCTGATCAAGCTTAAGCTGGCTCAGCAGGCTCGACTTTGATGCAGCACTGCCCGAAGGCCTATGAGCTGCGTTTTGAGACATGATTAAATGCGCAAAGGATATTTGTATCTGACTCAGGGAAAATACCACAGAGGGTGCTAGCAGACAAAACAGCAAAAAAATGCTGCTTAAAAAATATATTGTCTGCTTTATGTGCATATGTGCAGGGTCTGTTTGCTGTTATTACAATTATCAGGCAGGAAAAACACCTGTTGATAAGTAGCGATCACCACGATCGCAAATAATAGTGACGATAGTTGCATGTTCAAGGCCAGCAGATAATTTAAGTGCAGCGGCAACAGCGCCTCCTGAGGAAACACCGGCAAAAATACCTTCTTCAGCAGCCAGAGCCCGGACCGTATTTTCAGCATCGTCCTGATTCACATCCAGCAGCTGATCAACTTCATCTGCATGATAAATTTTTGGTAAATATTCCTCCGGCCAGCGGCGTATACCGGGTATAGATGAACCTTCTTCAGGTTGCACGCCAACAATCTGTATGCTGCTGTTTTTCTCTTTTAAAAATCGTGCAGTGCCCATAATTGTACCGGTTGTGCCCATAGCGCTGACAAAGTGTGTCACCTGACCGTCTGTATCCCGCCATATTTCAGGACCTGTCCCCATAAAATGAGATGCAGGATTATCCGCATTAGAGAACTGATCAAGCACCAGACCCTCACCTTTTTCGGCCATTTTCCTGGACAGGTCAATAGCCGCTTCCATACTGCCCTCTGCTGGAGTAAGAATAATGTCTGCACCAAATGCTTTCATTACACCGCGTCGTTCTTCACTCATATTATCAGGCATGATTAAAATCATTTTATAACCTTTGATTGCTGCTGCCATTGCTAAAGCAATACCGGTATTACCGCTGGTGGCCTCAATGAGAGTATCTCCAGGTTTAATGTCACCGCGCTGTTCAGCTCTTTGAATCATACTTAGTGCCGGGCGATCTTTTACTGAGCCCGCAGGATTATTGCCTTCAAGTTTAACCAGTATCTGATTACTGGTTTTACCCGGCAGGCGTTGTAATCTGACCAATGGTGTATTGCCGATAAATTGTTCAATTGTTGGATAATTCATATTGCCCTATTTCCATAAGCTAATCTGTCTGGGGTTTTACCTGTTTTACTTCTATATGTTATATTCTTAGCATAAAGAAGTCACCCCGAAATAAGTAGCTTAAGGAGAGAATATGTCTGAACCATTAGCTGTTTTAGACAAGCATCAGGCATTAAAAGTTGTATCCGGTAATGAAAAACTGGCAGAAGACTTATTAATTATGTTAATAAAAGAACTCCCGGACTATGCTCAGGGTATGCAAATTGAATTTGACAATGCCAATAAGGAAGAACTGCGTAAAATCATACATAAAATGCATGGTGGCTTGCGCTATGTCGGTGCGCCGGCACTTACTGCTATTGTCAGTAAAACTGATACCGATCTGTTTGAACTCAGTGAGCAGCAGCTCAAACAAAGTATTGAACATATCTGTCAGGAAATTAAACGAATAGTCGAACAAAAAACATACTCTGACTGATAAACTATTTATCTGCCCAGGGTGCTGAGCGGTTCAATTTTCCAGCGAATATGATTTTTTTCTGGCTGCTGCATTAATTTTAAAACCTGTTCATCATCAAGTAAAAAATAACTTTCTATAGTAGCTGATTGTTGCGCAGCCAGTCTGATGACAATGGAATGCGTCTTCTCACTGAGCATTCGGCAGTTTTTGAAATCACTGGTATTATTGGCCGGGCAATTATAAAAGGAAATTTTCACTTCAAGTGAACGTAATAAATATTTTGTTGAATTGTTTTTTAATTGTGCACTGATTTTATAATAATTACCATAAGCCAAAGTGTGTTTAACTGCACTAAAGTCAATTTGCTCAAGAGGAATCAGGTGTTTTTTATTTTCAATACGATTGTCTTTTTGAAAATAAAAGAATGTTGCAGCAATAACCATTAATACTGCCAGTACAACAATGGTTTCGCCAAAAGCAGGCTTCCTAATGGTAATATAGGCCAATAGAAAAACAACGATTAATGCACTTGTAAGCCCGATCAAAAAAACCATATCTCTGTACCTCAATTTGCTTTATCAGTAAGCATGCAGTTTATGGCCGGTTCCTTGCAGAACTAAGCATGCAGAGCAATTACTATTTTTTGTCTGCTGATACCACACGACGCTGTTGTACTGCGGCAGAGAGCTTCTTTAATAGAGCATAGCTATCCTCCCAGTTAATACATGCATCCGTAATGCTTTGCCCATAGACCAGCTCAGTTTTATGGTTACAGTTCTGACGGCCCTCCAGCAAGTTACTCTCAATCATGGCTCCCATAATATTATGTTCACCCTCTGCAATCTGCTGTGCAACATTTTCGGCAACATCAATTTGTTTTTTGAATTGTTTCTGACTATTAGCATGGCTGAAATCAATCATTAAATTAGCCCTGGGCTGGTCAGCCAGCTCACTCGATACCTGTTCAACGTGACTGGCATCATAATTAGGTTCACTGCCGCCTCGTAAAATGATATGACAGTCCTCATTACCTGATGTATTAAAAATTGCCGATTTTCCCTGCTTAGTGACAGATAAGAATACATGTGGTTGGCTTGCTGATGCTATGGCATCAATGGCGACACGCACACCACCGTCAGTGGCATTTTTAAAACCTACCGGGCAGGAAAGTCCTGAGGCTAACTCCCGGTGTACCTGACTTTCTGTTGTGCGAGCACCTATAGCCCCCCAACTGATCAAATCTGCAATGTATTGAGGTGAAATTAAATCCAGAAACTCAGTTGCAGTGGGCACGCCCAGATCATTGACCTGAACCAGTAACTCCCGCGCAATTCCCAGTCCTTTATTAATTTCAAAGGAGCCATCCAGCTGGGGATCATTAATTAAGCCTTTCCAACCAACGGTAGTACGTGGTTTTTCAAAATAAACACGCATAATGATGAGTAAATCATCCTGTAACTTTTCCCTTGCAGTTTTGATTAGCTGGGCATATTCTTTAGCAGCATCAACATCATGAATAGAGCAAGGACCAATAATGATAACTAGTCGATCATCCTGACCACTCAGAATATTATGAATTTCTGTGCGGGTGTTTTGCACGGTTTGCCATGCATTATCACTGCCGGGAAATTGTTGATGAATTTTTTCAGGTGCTAAAACTTCACTCACGCCACGGATCCGCAGGTCATCTGTTTCTATTGTCATACTCGTTTCCAATATAGCCCCATCCGGCTAACTAAATTTATATAAAGCAAGGGATTATAGCACAATGAGTATTGATTGCTGAACGCAATCACACTATAAAAAAAACGCTAGATCACACCGGTTTTTATTTATAATAATTTTTTATACGTTCATTTATTTTACTGGAACAACCTTCTCTCCAGCTTTTTTCCAGGCATTAATACCTCGTTGTAAATGAAATACCTGTGTATAGCCTAGTTTTTTATCTAAAAATGAGGATACTTGCCCGGTTCGATTTCCCGAACGACAAACCAGTATAAATTTCTCATTTTTTTTAACTATTTTATTCAGTTCGGTTAGCCATTTATCAATATTATAGTTGCCTCGTGCATCAAAAAATGTCAAAAGATGACTACCTTCAATAATGCCACTGAAACGCCATTCATCCGCTCGACGTATATCAATAATCGGTACCCGTTCGGCCTTTAAGTGTTTTAATTGCACATTGTTTAACTGGCCTACTTCTGCTGAAGCACTGGACATTATTATTAACAAGAAACAAATATAAAAAAATTTATTAATGACTGTATTATTCATATAAAACTGTTCACCATTCAAAATAAAATAATTACATTATTATAAGCTAATATTGCATATTAATAATAAAGTAAGATTATTAGCAATATTGCTAACTTCTCTTCCTGTTAAAATAAGGGGGACTATTTTAGTTTACAAATTTCAGCTTCGGTTTTCATACCCAGTTTTTTGAAGACAAATTTAGGCGGGCAAAAACCGGTAAAGGTACTTTGCAGCATATTGATGCCGACAAATAAGGTAAACCATTGCCAATAACCATTAGGAAAAGCCATATCCAGCAAAGTGCTGACAATAACCATGATGCTGGCTAATAAAAAAAGTCCGCGTTCGATTGACATAAAACACCACTCCAGTGTTAATTGATTTAAATAGTTTATATAAGGGTGCATTTTAACATAAAAAGATTAACATATATTAACTAAAACAGATGTTGCCGGTCATTCAGCAAAATTAACTATAGATATTAAGCATTCTCTTTTTAGGTGTTTAAAATCTGCTAGTGCTCACGCGTTTCTAAAAACTCAATTTCAGGCCATCTTTCTATAGTTAAATTTAAATTCACCCGTGTCGGTGCAATATAAGTCAGATCACCACTGCCATCAATGGCCAGATTATCACTTAATTTGCGTCTAAATTCGGCAAGCTTATTATCATCATTACAGCTCACCCAGCGAGCAGTTTGCACATTAACCGGTTCAAAATTACAATCAACCTTATACTCACCTCTCAAGCGTTCCTGTACGACATCAAACTGCAGTATACCCACAGCACCAAGAATCAGATCATTATTATTGAGTGGTTTAAATAATTGTGTAGCACCCTCTTCACTTAACTGTTCCAGACCTTTCATAAGCGCTTTCATCCGCAGTGGATCCTTAAGACGTGCACGTCGAAAAAGCTCCGGGGCAAAATTAGGAATGCCAGTGAATTTTAGTTCTTCACCCTGAGTAAAGGTATCACCAATACGGATTGTACCGTGATTATGCAGGCCAATAATATCACCGGAATAAGCTGTTTCCACATGGTTTCTGTCCTGAGCCATAAAAGTAATGGCATTGGCAATCTGAATGTCTTTATCAATACGAACATGGCGCATTTTCATGCCTTTGCTGTATTGTCCGGAACAAATCCTCATAAATGCAACCCGATCCCGATGCTGCGGATCCATATTAGCCTGTATTTTAAAAACAAAACCGGTCATTTTATCTTCATCGGCAGTAACAATGCGACTTATCGTACTTCTATCCTGAGGTGCAGGAGCATAATCAACAAAGGCATCAAGCATTTCATCAACACCAAAATTATTAATTGCAGAGCCAAAAAATACGGGTGTTAATTCTCCTGCCAGGAATAGTTCCAGATCAAACTCATTACTGGCGCCACGTACAAGTTCAACCTCTTCACGTAACTCTTCAGCCTGATCACCAATAAGCTCCTCAAGGCGCGGATTATCCAGACCTTCGATAATTTCACCTGATTGAATCTTACCACCATGAGTTGCGCTAAACATATGAATTTTATCATGGTAAAGATGATAAACTCCCTTAAAACGTTTGCCCATACCAATGGGCCAGGTAACAGGAGCACAGGCTATTTTGAGTACATCCTCTACCTCATCCATCAAATCAATAGGATCACGCCCTTCCCGGTCAAGCTTATTGATAAAGGTCAGAATAGGAGTGTCCCGTAAACGGCAAACTTCCATTAGTTTTACTGTCCTTAGCTCAACGCCTTTGGCTACATCAATGACCATTAAGGCAGAATCAACTGCTGTTAAAGTACGATAGGTATCTTCAGAAAAATCTTCATGTCCGGGCGTATCCAGTAAATTAATAATGCATTCCTTGTAGGGAAACTGCATGACTGATGAAGTGACCGAAATACCACGTTCTTTTTCCATATCCATCCAGTCAGATGTTGCATGACGTGCGGCCTTACGCCCTTTAACCGTCCCGGCCATCTGGATGGCACCACCGTATAATAATAACTTTTCAGTTAAGGTTGTTTTCCCTGCATCAGGGTGAGAAATAATGGCAAAGGTACGTCTTCGCCTTATTTCATTGAGAAAATTGCCGTCATTCATACCCATTAACCCTTAATTTTCACCCATTTTAAAAATACCTTTTTTTACATGCCTAACACGTGAAAAAAGGATCGCTACTCTACCTGATCAGCTGTTATTTGTCCCGACAAATTCGAGCAATTGACTAAAGTCATGCCCGTCTGCCGTTCTAAGTGCATTAATATATTGATCACGGCGTTCATTCATTGCCTCCAATCTATATCCACCTGCCCAGTCAATTGCAGGTTCATCCATAAGCTTGGTCAATACTGCATCTGCCATAATGCGTGAATGACGCCCATTCCCATTAGGAAAAAGATGAATAAAAACTAGCTTGTGATGAAAACGTGCTGCTAGTTCTTTTGGTGGATAGGTATTATTTTCTATCCAGTATTCTACATCATCCAGTAATTGTCTTAGTTGTATTGCAATCTGAATAGGATCAACGCCAATGTTTTTTTCTGTCCTACGGAAATAACCTGCCCATTTCCAGACTTTTCCGAATAGCCGTTTATGCAGTTCACAAACGAAACCTTCCGTTAGTACATCTACATTCTTTTGCTTTTTAAGCCATTGCATACCCTCAACAATATTGGCTTGTTCTAGCGGGTCAAGTTCGCCTCTGGTTGTAACATGCTTAAAGCGAAGCCCCTCTAATTCATCAAGGTCAAGGGGGGTTGCGCCATCAGGGTAATCAAAAACATCACTCATTCATTATTCCAAAAATCAGAGGGCATTTTTTCAATAATCTCAGATGCGAGCTTATCAATGGCAAATGTAAGTTGCTCGTCATTTAATGATTGATCTTCAAGTGCCATTTGAGTAGAAGCTGCTTTTATTTGCTCTTTTGCTTTTTTAACCGCACGCTTTTTAATGATGCTTTCTATTGTTTGTGTCGGTACTACTGCATAGACAAAACGGCAATTCATAGCTTGAGCCATGTTCTGCATAGTTTTTAAGGTGACACTACCTGATAACTCACCAGATTCTGTTTGTGAAATTCGCCCCTTGGTCACATTCAAACGCTTAGCTAATTGTGTTCCAGACATACCAAGTGCTTTTCGAACAGTTTTAAGCCAGCCCTCTGACAATTTCAGAGGGTAATCACCAAATTGGTAATAAGCCTGGTTTACCTTATCTCTATATTGTTTGATAACAATGTCTTGAATGCCCACTGGGTCGCCTTTCTGTATCGTTAAAGCCACAATAGTTTAGTTAAATATATACGATACTATAGTTTATGTCTACATATAACTAAACTTATAGTAAATATTGTTTAGTTATATGTAGACTATTGATTTATAACCCGTCTCAATAATAGGCAAAGGCGCGCGCTCTGGGCTTATGCTTCTAACTTCAATATGGAACATGGTGCAAGCATAGATTTCACGGTGGCTTTTCATGTAATGAGGTTCATAGCAAATAATCTCTATTTCTATTCCAAGTAATATTGAAAACGTCCTTGTTTTCCATTTTGCCAACCGCCATTAATGCGCCCAGAATACGTGAACTTCTTGGTAGCCTGTCTCAACGGTAAATTGCTATCGCAAAATATCTTCCAGCTCTCTTAGTTGCTGCTGATAAACATCTAGATTGTCCCTTTTAAAATTTTTCAAATTTATGAGCTTCCATTTAACCGATGGAAAATTCTGATAATCATATATCGACCAGTCAGGTGCTAGGCGATTAAGGCTTAACAGAAATACCTTGTCATTTTCATCCAAACTAGCTCTTACTGTTTCAATGAGTTGAAGCCTTGTTGTCTCATAATCATCGTAACTAAACTCAATTGCACTCATGCCTTCAAACTGGTTTTCAAAGGCTATGCGTTGATCAAGCAGATGTGGATTAAGTATTTCATGGGTTGGTCTATTAGAGCTGACCAATCCAAGCAAAAAGCCACGCTTAATTTCATCAGTGAAGCCCTCATTTTCAAACATGAGTTTTACATCAAACAAATCTCTTGGGTGTTGCCTATCTAAGGCTGCACATATTTTGCCGCCGTATAGTTGCCCCATTGGTACAATAGACATTGTACAAAACACGTCAAACTGTTCTTGTGCGGTTTCACAAAGTTGAGCCTTCGTTGCCTCTTCTAACAAACCACGCCCCACCATGTTTACTTCTATTTTTATGGTTATGCCATGCTTATTAAGTTGAAGCTTACAAATATTCTCTTTATGTTCAATTCGTATTGATGGGCTAAGCTTTTCAATATTTTCCTTGATGCACCCTAGTGCTGCATTGATCGCATCAAGCGTTTCTTTCCGCTCTGCTATTTCAACATAGGTTAAATCAATATCGACTGATAACCTTGGCATATTACGCACGAAAAGATTAATGGCTGTACCTCCGTGCAAGGCAAAGCATGTCTCTTTTGCGACTTCTGGTAATACATCTAACACAAGCTTAACTTGTTTTTTATAGGCTTCGTTCATATCACTGCTTGCAACTCTTTGGGAACCGTTATCTGATATTTTGCAACATAAGTTCCCTGACTTACGATACTGCGTTTACCTGAGCCTAAATCAACTTTATCCAAATCGATAAAGTTAAACCATTCATGACCAGCTTTATCAGCCAAGTACAAAAATAGTCTTTTTACTTTTATCGAGCTACATTCTTCTAATAATTTTTGTACTGTTGCTGGGCGCAAATTATTCAAGCTTTCCATTAACTCAAACACTTCTAAAAGTGGTTGGGATTTGGGTGAGAAGTACAAACATTCCATGACTGCTCTTGCAGGACTGGAAACCTTAACCGTGAAGCTCTTATGTTCGATTTCTATCAAGCCAAGATCAGGCGGCAAAAAAGACGAAAGCTTACACGCTATATTGACTCCCCAGTCCCGCTTTTTAAACCAAAGAGGCAAGCTGTCTTGCTTGCCTCCAAATAATTGCACCCTCTTAGCCGACAACTCCAAATAATGAGCTTTCCCTTGCATCGACAGAGCGGTTTTACCTGCTGGATGTACAAAAAGTCCTAGCTGGGATTGCAAAGCATAGATACCGCCCAAGTAATCGACCTGATCGCCATGGCGTATTAGTGCGCCCGTGCCGATAGAATCAAACCACTGGCTTTTTTTGTATCGTTTTTGCAAATCAAGGCTATAGCCCTGATCGACTAGCCATGCTGAAGAAAGCACTGCGCCAGAAGGCTGAGTGCTAAGCAATATGTTTAATTTTGTCTCTCTTATGGTACTCATAGTACCAATTTACACCATTATTTAAACCCATACAATGAAAATGTTTATATTTTATTGTTTTTAGGTACTGATAGTACCTATATATTAATAAATATAAACCAGAGAGCTAGTATCTTGAATACAAGCTGCTTAGCATCAAAAGAGATTGAATTGCCAAGAGTTTTTAAGGCAATTCTTCCATTTTTTTATCCTCCTTTAATGCGCCCAAAATATGTGTACGTCTTGGTATCCAGTTTCAACTGGTGAATATATCCCCGCTCATCTCCATATCGCGCCCCATACGGTCATAGTCGATGTAATAGGCTAAATGCTCTGGTACTTCGCTTGTCTCGGTGGTCAGCTCCGGAAATAATGGCAAAGGTACGTCTTCGCCTTATTTCATCTAAAAATTCACTCATATAAACCCCCAATAAATTGAATGCTCATAAAATATTTAATAGCAAGCCAGTTCATAGGCAAAGAGTTGCGCGTCTTCTTTACCTTTTTTCGCCGGATAATAATTTTCTCTCAGCCCTAGTTCATTAAAACCCAGTTTATGGTAGAGATGGATAGCCGCATGGTTGGAAACTCTAACTTCAAGATAAAGCGTTTTACTGGCCGTTTTTTTTGCTTGTATCAGCAACCAGTGTAACAATTGACAACCATAGCCCTGGTTCTGATATTCAGGAGCAATACAAATATTTAACAGATGCAGCTCATCAAGCACAGTACTATAAATCAGATAGGCTCTTATCTCACCCTGTTGTTCATAGACATAACAATGGTAACCACATTTTATACAGTCGGTCATTATACCGATGGTCCAGGGAAAATCATAAGCCTGATTTTCAATAAGCATAACCGGAGGAATATCAAAATCAGTCATTAGGCGCATATGACTGGAAAATTCATCTTCACAATCAGTCATTTAATATTTTCTTTAATCTAATTAAATCATTCATCGAGTGTTTTTTATAGGCGGGATTTCTTAATAAATAATTAGGGTGATAAGACACAACAAGCGGATAGTTATTATTATGAATAGTCAACTGATGAATGTCACCACGCAGTTCATTAAAACTTTGCTCAGTAGCTAATAATAGTTGGGCCTCAGCAGCACCTAAAACCAGTAAAGCTGTTGGTCTTATCTGTTCAATCTGAGTATAAAGATAGTCTGCACAGTTGCTAAAATGCTCTTTTGTGATCACAAAATCACTCAGTGAATAACATTTAAGCAAGCTGGTATAATAATAATCCTGGCTTTGCTTAATTGACTCTAACATGGCACTAAAAAGTGTCTCTGCCTGAGCACTGAAATAATGCCCCAGCCGGTCTTCTTCGGCACCAGGTGCACCCCCTATAATAACTAGCGATGCATCAATATTCCCCTGACCAGGCAGAGCATTCAAACGTGTTTTTCGTGAAGCACATTTTCGGCAACGTGTAATTTTTTCTAATAGATTGCCAACATCATGCGTTTGACTATTAATAGTATTAGCTTCATCAGCAACAGCCTGTGCAACATTGACATCGGGCGCATCTTTAACTTGCGTGTCAGGCCTATGTTGATCCGCGACAATAGCAGGATGATTAAATTCAGTGTTTTGAATCGAATTCACTTCAAGTGCATGATCTGCTGCCGCAATTGAATCGGGGATATTTTCCTGGGCAGATTTTAACTGCCAGTTTTGTATCCCCATTGAACTAAGATAATATTGTTGTAGTGAGCGGTTCATGGCAACCAACACGAGTTGTCTTTATAGTTGCGGGTGGGCACGTTCGTCTGCCTGTATTAATTTATTTAGGGCATTGATATAGGATTTAACCGATGCTATAACAATATCAGTATCCGTTCCCTGGCCATTGACAATACGCTGTGTTTTTTCCAGCCTAACGGTAACATCACCTAAAGCATCAGTGCCACTGGTAATATTATTGACTGAATATAATTTTAGTTCCGCCTGACTTTTGACAATACTTTCAATAGCTTTAAAAGCTGCATCAACAGGCCCACTACCCTCAGACTGGGCAGATTGTTCCAGGCCATCAACATTTAAAATGATATTGGCATTGGGAATTTCACCAGTTTCACAACACACCTTTAATGAAACAAGTTTTATATGTTCATCATTATTGGATGTGGTGGTTTCAGACACCAATGCCTGCAGATCATCATCGAATATTTCATGTTTCTTATCGGCTAAATCTTTAAAACGGGCAAAAGCCTGGTTAAGACTTTCTTCCGATTTAAATTCAATACCTAAATCTTTTAAACGACTTTTTAAAGCACTACGACCGGAATGCTTGCCCAGAATGATTTTATTATTGCTCCAGCCAACATCTTCTGCCAACATGATTTCATAGGTTTCACGATTCTTAAGAACTCCGTCCTGATGAATTCCGGATTCATGGGCAAAGGCATTGGCGCCAACTATTGCTTTATTGGGTTGTACCGGGAAACCGGTAATTCCGGCAACTAATCGTGATGCAGGTACAATTTGTGTCGTATCAATGGTCGTATCACATGAAAATACATCCTGTCGAGTGCGCACAGCCATAACAATCTCTTCCAGCGATGCATTACCTGCTCGTTCACCCAGGCCATTAATGGTACATTCAACCTGCCGTGCACCATTTAATACTGCCGACAAAGAGTTGGCCACGGCCAGGCCAAGATCATTATGACAATGCACCGAAAAAATAGCCTGGTCTGAATTAGGAATTTTAGTGCGTAAATTATTTAATAAGGCACCAAACTGATGAGGGATATTGTAGCCTACGGTATCCGGGATATTAATAGTAGTCGCACCGGCATTAATTACCGCTTCAATCACACGGCATAAAAAATCAAGCTCTGAACGACCAGCATCTTCAGGAGAAAATTCAATATTATCAGTGTATTTTGATGCTTGTTTAACCGCTGCCACTGCTTGCTCAATCACCTGTTCAGGTGACATACGCAGTTTTTTTTCCATATGAATGGGGGAGGTTGCAATAAAAGTATGAATACGTGATGAGACAGCCCCTTTTAAAGCATCACCTGCCCTGTCAATATCATTATCAAGCGCCCGCGCCAAAGCACAAACAGTGCTGTCTTTAATGGTATCGGCAACTGCTTTTACTGCTGCAAAATCACCCGGACTTGCAATAGGGAAACCGGCTTCAATAACGTCAACTTTCATTCGCTCCAAAATTTTGGCAATGCGAATTTTTTCTTCTCTGGTCATTGAAGCACCAGGGCTTTGTTCGCCATCACGTAGAGTGGTATCAAAAATGATTAATTTATCAGACATACAATTGCATTCCAGCTAAAATTTATAAGATAGTTATATCAACGAAATTATTCGGCTTGCTCAGGCTTCTTTTTTTTCACTATTCTCATCAGATATCCTAATAAACCGGAAAAAGTGTATAAAGAAAAAATTGAAAACAAAACAAATGGGGGTTGATAGACAATAGTAATAAAAATCAATACCATAATTAACATAGTCACAAACGGAACTTTATTTTTCAGGTCAAGATCTTTAAAACTACGATATTTAACATTGCTAACCATTAGCAGGCCTGCACCTGTAGTAAATAACAACACCAGATAATTAAGACTGATCCCAGAAATATTATTCTCGGCACAAAGCCAGACAAAGCCAACAGTAAAACCTGCGGCTGCCGGACTGGCAAGTCCCTGGAAATAACGTTTATCGGCATGCCCCAGTTGCGTATTAAAACGTGCCAGGCGTAATGCCGCCCCCGCCACATAAATAAAAGACGCAATCCAGCCAATTTTGCCCAGAGAAGATAAGGACCAAGTATACATGATGAGCGCCGGAGCAATACCAAATGAAATCATATCAGATAAACTATCATACTCGGCACCAAAATCACTTTGAGTATTGGTCATGCGTGCAACTCGGCCATCAAGGCCATCGAGTATCATAGCAACAAAAATGGCTAATGCAGCCCCTTCAAACTGGCCATTCATGGCGGCAATAACAGCATAAAAACCCGCAAATAAGGCACCCGTGGTTAATAGGTTAGGCAATAGATAAATGCCACGTCTTTTCGATGATTTTGACTTATGTGAAGGCTCTAATACAGATTCATTAGTGTCATCATCGCTTGTTTTTATATTATTATCCATTTTTTATACTTCAGCTGATAAGCTCTCAAGTTTACACGCTTGAGACTTTGATATAAAGGCATAAGCTGCTAATTCTACAAGCTAAAAACTAAATAGCCTGCTAATGCAGGCTATTTAGTTAAAGCTAATGGCAATTATTGTTGCCTGTACCCTATTGAACAGGTACAGGCCAATCAGCAGCTATTAGTTTTTGTCTTTGTCTACGAGAGCATTTTCAGTGATCCAGGGCATCATTTCACGTAGTTTTGCACCTGTCTGCTCAATAGAATGTGCTGCATTATTACGACGCCATGCAGTCATCTCCGGGTAGTTAGTCTGTCCTTCAAGAATAAAGCGTTTAGCATATTCACCATTTTGAATATTGTCCAAAGCTTCTTTCATCGCCTTACGACTTTCATCATTGATAACTTTAGGACCAGTAACATATTCACCATACTCTGCGTTATTAGAAATGGAGTAATTCATATTGGCGATACCACCTTCATACATCAGATCGACAATCAGTTTTAGTTCATGAAGACACTCAAAATAGGCCATCTCAGGCGCATAACCCGCTTCGGTCAATGTCTCGAAGCCCGCTTTGACTAATTCAACAGCACCGCCACATAAAACGGCCTGTTCACCAAACAGATCAGTTTCTGTTTCATCCTTAAATGTTGTTTCAATAATACCGGTGCGACCACCACCGACACCAGAGGCATAAGACAGTGCAACATTTCTTGCCTTACCGGATGCATCCTGGAAGATAGCAATCAAATCAGGAATGCCACCACCTTTAACAAACTCAGAACGTACCGTATGACCAGGTGCTTTAGGCGCAATCATAATAACGTCTAAGTCAGTACGAGGCACAATTTGATTGTAATGAATACTGAAACCATGAGCAAAGGCAAGAGTTGCACCCTGCTTAATATTGGGTTCAATATCATTTTTATATAATTGTGACTGAAATTCATCTGGGGTCAGGATCATAACAAGATCAGCATCTTTTACTGCATCAGCAGCATTTTTAACCACCAGCCCCGCTGCTTCAGCCTTTGCAGCAGAAGCTGAACCTGTACGCAAGGCAATCGTGACATCAACCCCTGAATCTTTCAGATTGTTTGCATGTGCATGTCCCTGAGAACCATAACCAACGATAGTGACTTTCATGCCTTTAATGATGGATAGATCGCAATCCTTATCATAATATATGTTCATTAATCCAAACCTTATTGTAATTTCGGTGACTATAGTTAAATTTATTATTTAGCCAATAGTCACGCTATTAAAAAAATTTTATCTATTATAGGACAGTAGCATGACAAAATGTATCTTTATTCTGCCCTTTTTTGAGTCAATATTCAGCCCTGATATCAGCCTGAACCCTTTCATGCCAGCGATAGTGCTATACGTGTAATGAGGAACTACCCCGGGCAATACCCATGACCCCGGAACGAACCGTTTCCAGAATACTATCGCAATCAAAAGCAGCAATAAACGCATTTAGTTTGTCACTGGTTCCAGTCAGTTCTACCGTATAAGTTTCATCATTCACATCAATAATATTGGCACGAAAAATATCACTTAGACGCATGATCTCATCTCTGGCAGAAGCGGGTGCCTTAAGTTTTATCAACATCATTTCGCGCTCAATATGCTGCACGCATGATTCATTCAGATCATTTAATTTAACAACATCAATCAGTTTATTGAGCTGTTTAGTAATCTGCTCAATAATTTCTGCTGAACCCCAGGTCACCAGAGTCATTCGGGACATAGAGGGATCTTCAGTAGGAGCCACAGTGAGTGACTCGATATTATAAGCACGAGCGGAAAAAAGGCCGGCAACTCTTGACAGAGCACCTGATTCATTTTCCAGTAAGATAGATATAATATGACGCATTTTATAACTCTTTTTCTAAGTTTACAGTATCTTGTTCAATGACTTATACCAGCTCACTATCAGGAGCAAGTTCCATCTCATGCTGCCCTTTACCCGCAGCAATCATTGGATAAACATTTTCTTCACGATTAGTAATAAAATCAATAAAGACCAGTTTATCTTTCATGGAAAATGCTTCTCTTAAGGCATCTTCAACATCACTGGTCTGTTCAACCTGCATTCCCACATGACCATAACTTTCTGCTAATTTAACAAAATCCGGAATGGAATCCATATAAGACATAGCATATCGACCTTCATAGAAAAATTCCTGCCATTGCCTTACCATACCCAAAAAACGGTTATTTAGATTAATAATCTTAATTGGTAGCTGATATTGCATACAGGTCGCTAGTTCCTGTATGTTCATTTGAATACTACCTTCGCCGGTGACACAGGCGACTGTTTGATCAAGATGGGCTAATTGTACGCCAACTGCTGCAGGCAAGCCAAAGCCCATTGTACCCAGACCACCCGAATTTATCCAATGTCTGGGCTCTTCAAATTTATAATACTGGGCAGCAAACATCTGATGTTGTCCAACATCAGAGGTAATATAGGCTTTACCTTCAGTTACTTCATGCAATTTTTCAATCACGTACTGAGGCTTAATTGTTTTTGTTTTTTTATTGTAACGCAGACAATTTTTCTTGCGCCATTGTTTGATCTGTTTCCACCAGTCAAGCAGGGCATCTTTATCATTAACTTCCGTATGGGTACCATCTGTTGTTTTCAATAACTCCAGCATAGTGGTCAACACGTCATCCACATCACCGACGATGGGTATATCAACTTTAACTGTTTTAGAAATTGATGATGGGTCAATATCGATGTGAATGATTTTTGCTGTCGGGCAAAAATGTTCCAGATGACCGGTGACCCGATCATCAAAACGTGCACCTACCGCGATTAAAACATCGGTATCATGCATTGCCATATTTGCTTCATAAGTACCATGCATCCCAAGCATACCCAAAAACTGCTCACCTGAACCAGGATAAGCACCCAGTCCCATTAAGGTACTGGTAATAGGGAAATTCAGACGTTGCACCAAGGTTCTTAATGCCTGTGAAGCATTTGCTAAGATCACTCCGCCACCGGTATAAAAAACCGGCTTTTTGGCATTCAACATCAATTCAAGTGCTTTTTTAATTTGAAATGGATGCCCCTTAGTTACCGGATTATAAGAACGCATATCAATAGTCGGCTGATAGCTATAAGGTATTTTTATGTTAGGATCAGTGACATCTTTAGGAATGTCAACGACAACAGGCCCTGGTCGCCCTGTCGAGGCAACATAAAAAGCCTTGGTTAATGTTTCTGCCAAATCTTTAATGTCTTTAACTAAAAAATTATGTTTAACACAAGGACGGGAAATACCAACAGAATCCACTTCCTGAAAAGCATCACTGCCAATAACACCGGTAGGCACCTGTCCGGTTAATACCACGAGCGGAATTGAATCCAGGTAAGCAGTAGCAATACCGGTCACCGCATTGGTCATACCGGGGCCCGAAGTCACCAAAGCAACCCCTGTCTTACCCGTTGAGCGAGAATAGCCATCGGCTGCATGGGTCGCTGCCTGCTCATGACGCACCAGAATATGTTTGACGCTATCGGCACGCAATAATGCATCATAAATATGCAATACCGCTCCACCTGGATAACCAAAAAGATACTCTACACCCTCATCAGCGAGGAATTGTGCAATAATTTCGCCACCTGATAACTCCACTATCTAACTCCCGTATAAGCTTATATTGAATAGTGTTTAAAAGTTAAAGCATTTATGCGTTAGCATAAATGCTTTAACTTTAGATAATAAATTTATGAATATTAATCTATTATTATATCGTTTCTTAAGCTGGGTTTCAGCAAAAATTTTACTTAGATCTACGATTATTAATAATAATTAGCAAATATATATATTTTACAGAAAAATAAATAAGAAAAAATTAGACTAAACACTAAAAAATGTCATAAACCCGTCATTCCGCACCTCACTTTATGAATAAAATAAATCATAAGGCGTTCCCAAAGCTTGAAGGATTATTTCATGTTTTTCTTGTAGGTTCACCACAATCTGTTGTTCCTGAGCAATACTCAGCAAATGAATTCCCATAAAACTAAAAAATACCCAGCGTGCCGTTGGATTTTGAATCGACTTTTTCTTTTGATTAGGAAACTGCAGGTCATTTTCTTTTAGTTGAGTTCTTATTTTATGCTCAAGTCCTGCATAAACCATCAGGCAACACGTCATCACCATTAATAAAGCTTCTATTCTCTCTGGCTTTTTTAAATAAAATGAAGCCGTTAAAAACTCTGGACTCTTGAGAAAACGAAAGCCACGTTCCACTTTTTGTTGGGATTTATACAAATCCAGTAAACCTTGCATGCTTAGTGATGAATCAATATCATTTGTTGCAATGATAAATTTTCCTTTAGTCTTTAACGCTTCATTTCGCCTTTCAAGTAAAGTATAAAGTTCGCCTTGGATAAAATACTCAAAAAAATCATAGTCTTTATCTTTTTTAGGCTTTCCCTTGCTCGTATAGCGACCTTTCTTCTCAATCAAAATATCACAAACCTGATGATATTTCTGACTTTTATTCCATTTATTAATGGCTTTTTGTGCATCAGCTTCACAAGCATAAGACTGAGCCTTTAACTTCTTTAATGATTTTCGACAAAGCTCTGCCTGTTTGTGCATTTGTTTATCAAGTGTTTTAACTTCTCTGTCAAATGCTTGCTCACTAAACAGTAGCAACCAACGTTGTGGGACGCCTGCATAGCCTGAGTTATGCCAAAAACCATGATAACCATTCTCTAAGCAGATAAAGTCACTCAGTAAGGTCGATTGAATCAGTTCTTTTGCCTCAACGAGTAGACCAGGGACTCGACTCACAAGATAACGTTGTTGCTCATTAAAATAGATAAGGTTGTGCTTTGTGTAGCCAGCTGAATCCATAATAAAATAAGGGCTGCTATGAGCTGCTTTTAAACTGGTTAAATGGGCTTTGATGATTTTTTGGAAGTCTGTTTTATCACTACTGTTCCCACTGGCAGCTTTCATGTATAGCGGAATACCAGCCTGATTCTCTGTAATTAAATTTAATATGACTTGATTGAGTTCAGGGCGATGGTCTCGACTGTACCCCTGAACAATTTTAATTCGGCTGTCATCTTCAGTCGCTTGCTCATAAGCACCATCCGTATGAAAGCTGGTGGAGTCTAAGTGATGACTGCTTATCTTTAAGCCGAGTTTATCAACCACATGTTCAGCCAAGCCCATATAGAGTTTGCTGACACCAAATTCATAGAGTTTATCAAGACATCGACCCAATACATCATCATTGATATGTTCTGGCTTAACATTCTTTCCAAGTAATCGCTGGGTGGCTTTATCTTCAAAGAATTGGGACTGTAGATAAAGGGTTTGACTGGTATAACCCAGTCCATTTAATATCATGGCCTGTAAGCACTGACCATAGCTGAGGTTTTTATTGGTGTCTTGATTAGGAAATTGCTTGTCGATAAAGTCGATTAATCCAACGTCCTGACAAAAGCCTGAAACCAAACCTAAATGATCGATGTTTTTTATCTCATAAGTTGACATTATCTTTATCCAAAGATAAGTATATGATCAAATTAGAGGATCTGTGTCAAGTTTTTTTTCTAAATTTTATTTTTTAATATTTTTTATTGGTGCGGAATGACGGAT
>Ga0256844_10000030_pt1 | contig 61656 bp, 62 predicted proteins | sample MusselsmetaG_FD_189100 | JGI IMG/M metagenome (GOLD analysis project Ga0256844, IMG submission 189100) | Mussel associated microbial communities from hydrothermal vent at the East Pacific Rise, Pacific Ocean - Mussels | ecosystem: Host-associated > Mollusca > Shell > Unclassified ... | reverse complement strand
TCTGAAATCCAAAATGTTGTCAAGGAGAATAAAAACTTTCTTCAGATTATCGCTGTTCTCAGTGCTTACACTCAAAAAGAGTTAGGTTTTATGTGCGAAAGTTGAGTAAGTTAATATCTTTCACTTGCAATGAAAATATCTCTCCAATTCTAAACCCAGCATACACTCCAAGTCTTAGACATAACAATAAATTTTTATCTGTTGTATTATTTAATAACAACTGAATATCTAAATCTGTTAAAGCTTCTTTATTACTTTCTTCAACTTCCATATATTCCATTGAAAATGGATTTTTATCAGTTTTTTCTAATCTTATTAATTCTTTGAAAACTCCCGACAAAAATGCTGTTTTATTATTTATAACATTATTACTCAATTTGAGTTTATTCTTCAAAAATTCTTGATATTTATAAGCTGTTTGATTTGTAATATTATCAGTATCTTCATTCTCTTCAAAAAATAAAAAAGCTGTTTTTCTATGTGCTCTATAATTTTTGAAAGTCCCATCACTTGCTTTTTTAAATTCTTTTCTTTTCATAAAAAGTTCAATGGCTTCTTTTAGTGTTGTAATATCTACTTTCTTTTTTAGATTCAACTCTTTAAACTTTGGAACTTGCAACCCATACAACTTAATTAAAGCCTTATCATAACTATATTTTAAATATGATAATGCACTATCTCTATCAAATTCATTGATGTTTTCTAAAACTTCATTGAAAGCTATGTTCAAATAACTTTTAATCAAATCTTTATGTCTATTCTCAACCTTGTGTATACCAATTTTAAACTCATTTAAACCCTCAAGCATAGTTTTTTGCTTTGGATTTAATACCTTTCTGTAATACTCATATTTTACTTTTTTAATTTTTGCCACTGTAAACTCTCCTATGTTTACACTTATATTTTAATTTAAAAAAAAATTATTTCATACTTTTGTACAAAAAATGTGAATTTTTTTTAGAAATATCTAAAAAAAATCTCACAACTCCCTATTTTAGGGCTTTACAGCTATTAAAATAATTATAGTATAATTCCATCAATTATTATAGGCTTAGAAGCAAGGACTCAAATGCAAGTATTCGGAAAATTTTCAACAAACTTTGATATGGACTATTTAGTAGAACATTATATCTACATAAATGAGAGTGAAGATGAAAAAATCACGACAGAAGATGTAGAAAATATGCTAAAGAAAAAGCGTAAAACAGTGGCAGGAACTATTTTCCTATACAATCCGGTAGTTAGCCCTATTGGCTACAAGATGAGCCATTTTTTACAAGAAGATGGTTTTGATAAGTATGATGAGATTGTAGCACTCAATGAAGACCCTAAAGATTATGTACTAAACGCAGGTCTAAAAAAACACTTCAAAGGTAAACTTGTAGAGATAAAGTACCTCTTTAACTACAACCGTGAAAATATTGAACCAACACCAATCATTGAAGAGTTTGATGCTGATTTAGATAAGTTTTCATCTGAACAGCTCACTCGCTATGATAAAGTTCTAAACTATCAAGATATTCCAAATATTCGTCTTTCTGGAAAGTTTGTATTTTTTGGATGTGGGAATAAGCATGATAGACACCATAAGGCTATTATCGCTTATGTAAAAGCACTCTCTCAACATGTTCAAAAACTAGATAAAAATGTAGTATTTATGTATGACAAAAACTATGATCCAGATGAGTGTATAGAGAGAGGTTCTTTTCCTTCTCCACATGCAACAGGAAAAGCACGTGAGATACGTGCAAACTGTTTTAAAGAGGTTTTTAAAACTAATCCTCCAGAGATTAAAAAACTCTCTTAAGTATCACACACATGTTTGTTGAATAAATTATTAAGTAGCAAGAGGAGATTATAAATTGATTGATGAAAGTAACCCAGCAGGTAGATTGCATAAAATACTATCTCAAGCAAAAAAACATATAGATAATAAAAAAGTTGAAGAAGTATGGGCAGATGTTCTTGATATTGAAAAAAATGATGTAATTATTACAAAAGCAGTTGTGGAATTGTATTCACTATCTAATGAAGTTCAAACTCTAGTTAAAATGAATAATCAACTTAACCATGACTTATATTTAAAATCCTTTACATCAATCAATTTAGCATTCTTTCCTTTAAATCTTAAAGCGAATTGGAGTTCTGCAAAGGGACATCTTAATGATGAAGCTTTAACACGTTTACAGTTTTGTGCAGAATTACTATCTACATTTTATAAAGAAGAAACTTTGTCGGAAAAAGATTTAAAAGAAATAATTGAAAAAGTTGAATTATTATTTGAAACTATTTATTCATCAAGTCTGCCTCTTGTGTTAAGACTATCCCTTTTAGAAGAAGTTGAACGTTTGAGAAATGCAATTTCTATGTATAGAATCAAAGGAGCAAAAGGTTTAAAAGAAGCGATGCAGGGAACGATAGGTGCTCTTATCGCTAATCAAGAGGATTTAAAACTAGCTTCTCAGGATAACCCTGATGTTTTAAAAAAATTAGGTGAACTAATTGATAAACTTGACTCTTTTACAGCAAGAGCTTTAAAGCTAAAAAAGATTTTAACAGAACCAATAAGTTTTTTATTAGAGAAAGTAACAGACTCACAAGACGAAGTTACTTAACAAAATAGAGTAGCCAATAAACTACCTAGTGGCAATATATTGGCTATCTTAAACTGTTAGCTTAATATTGGAACATTATGAAAAAAGAAGATATAAAACGCCATTTACATACATATTCAGTTTATGGGAAAAGACGTACTACAATAAATCATGCATTTGCATCAGCCATTGCACCAAGTGATGATTATGATGAAAAAAAGATAATTGAAGCATTAAAATTTTTAGGGCAAAATCCAAATGAAAATTTAAAGTGTGTATTTTGCAATGATGAAGCTGAAACTTGGGATTATCTTGTCGGACTAGTTAAAAATGGTGAACTTAGAGGCTTTGGACATCAAATTGGCAATTTGGTGCCATGTTGTAAAAAATGTAATTCTAAAAAAGGTAGTAAAGAGTTTGACAAATTCATCACTCAATTTGATAATATATATTTTGACAAAAAAGAACTAATCGAATTACTGTCCAAGTATCAGATAAAGTTTGCAAAAGAAATTGATTTAGACCTTTTAAAAGAAAAAACACCTAATGAATACAAAGCATTTTTAAAAGTTAAACAAGAAATTTTTGACTTAATGGAACAAGCAGATATTTTAGCTGAACAGTTAAGAAAGAACATACTTAACTAGCAAAGCCAACAAGCATGATGAGACCAACAATTTGCAACAAACATTATGATACATTAAATACAAAAGTTCCACTAATGGGAACTATGGTATAATACCTTCATGAGAATTATATCCAGAAAAACACTTAAAGATTTTTATGAACAATCAAAATATAGTGATAGTAAAAATGCTTTAGAAGCTTGGCATAAAGAAGTTTTAAAACTTGATTGGAATAGTCCAAATGAGATTAAAGCAATGTATCGAAGTGCTAGTATTATTGGAGATACAAAAGTTGTCTTTAATATTGCAGGCAATAAATATAGATTAATAGTGGCTATAAACTATTATGCAAAAATTGTCTTCATTAAGTTTATTGGAACACATAAGCAATATGACAAAATAAATATAGAGGAATTATAAAGTGAATATCAAACCTATTAAAACAGAACAAGATTATACTAAAACACTTAGCCAAATTGAGCACTTAATGAGTGCTCAACCAAATACACCTCAAATGGATGAATTGGAAGTGCTAACAACTTTAGTGGAAGCTTATGAAGAACAACACTATAAAATAGAAGCTCCAGACCCTATTGAAGCAATAAAATTTAGAATGGAACAAGAAGGATTAAAACAAAAAGATTTAATTACTATTGTTGGAAGCAAATCAAGAGTTTCTGAAATCTTAAATAAAAAAAGAAAACTGACTATTGAGATGATTAGAAACTTACACAAACAACTGCATATTCCTATTGAAAGTCTTTTCTTAGACTATAAAACGAACTCTGCTTAGAGAGTGCTAACAAAACTGTAATGAAACTGGTTATTATTTAATAACTCGACAAACTATAACTTCTTAGCCCATCTGGCAAAGAATCTTGCTGGGCTGATTCTATCACTTATCTTTTTTGCACTCATTATATGTTCTTTTAATATCTTTGCCAAATATGGTGCCAATACAAAACCATAACCACCATTTCCATTTATCATATAAAGATTTGGATAGTACTCATACTCTGAGTAATCAGCTTTTTTTACTTTAAATTGTATGTTTTTATTTTGTAGTGTTTCATTTGATAAGACTAAACTTCCCACTAGTGGCATATAATCAAAGGAGCCTGAACGCAGTCCTGTATAATCCTTCACTACCTCAACATTCTCTAAATCTATAGTACGTGAGGCTTTCTCTAGTAACTCTGCTCTGCCAGCTTCTATATCATAAGGCTCACGTGTTGTTTGTGGGTGATAGTAAGTATTGTGTGTTGCTCCTATTGCCAACTCTCCATTTGAACTTGGCGAGATAGATACAAACTGATGTATGGAGTAAGGGTTTTGTGTTGCAGTTTTAATATCTATGCGATGACCCCAAACACCACGGAGTTCTATATAAGGCTCTTTGATGATGCTCTCGTAAGCTCCAGTGGCTAAAACAACATTTTTTGCAGAGTAGGCTTCATCTATAACCCAAACGCCATCGTCGTAAACTATAGACTCTACTTTTTGCTTTACAAACTTTGCACTCTTTGCCATAGCTTCACACAAGAGAGCTGCGTTTACAACTCCTGCGTTTAGAGATATGTTCTCTTGTGTTTTTACTTCTGTGTTTAGTGAGCTCAGTATCTCTTGTGATGGTTCTAGCAAATCCAATGTAGTTTTTTCTTTATAGACTCTAAGTATCTCAGCATCAGCTTCATCTTTTGCAATATGTAAGAGTTGTGCTTTTGTTAAAAGGTGAGGGAAATTCTTCTCATAAAACTCCATTGAGTAGACAAAAGCATCATGAAGTATCTCTTTTAACTCCCCTGCTTTACTAAACTTTGGAGATATAAACGCACCAGCTGCTCCACTTCCACCATGGGCAATACCATCCATATCAAAAAGAATGACTTTTTTGCCTTCCTCTGTGAACTCACGAGCGATACTGCAACCATTTATTCCAGCACCTATTATAGCTACGTCATACATTTTTACTCTTTATTTTGTGAACTGTTTATACTATATCTTTGAAGTATACCTTTTTCTGCTTTAAGTGCTTTTTGTCTATCTATAGCTATTTTTATGCCATCTTCATTTTCAAGGATTATGTACTTCCCTTTAAAGTTCTTAACTATGTTCTTAAACTCTTCAAAGTTTTTGAATTTTTGAGAGTTTACCATATCGACTATCCAGAGTGAAAAACTATGATCCCCTCTATTTGTTTTATCAGCTAAGACCTTCAGGAGTATTACTACTTCCTCTTTCTCATTAGTTGCCCATTTATTTGCCGCTTCTCTAAGTGAAAGAAGAGATGAACGACTCCTTATTATGAGATTTCTACTTAACGGTGTAAATACATACCCATCATATATAAAATATCTCGGCATTACATCATGTTCTAGTGTATTCACTAAAAGATTATCATCAGCTATATTTGTAAGCTTCACCTTTAACTTTATTATCTTACCATCACGTAGTACACCAAAGGTTACGCTCTCCCCTAACTGCTTTTTATCTATGTAGTATTTATAAGAAGTAAACTGTTGCTCTAAAAACTCTACAGTTCCATCATTCTCTATACTATGTCCATCAATAGAAAGTAGGATATCTTCCTTTTTTAAAATGTCAAAGGCAGATGATTTTTCAGATATATCCATAAGCATAACACCTGTAATGTCTTTACTCATTTTATACACACTTCTAAGAGCTGCGTTTTGCATCTTCTGAGTACCTATACCTACATGAGCAAATCCATTATACTTACCATCTTTTATATCATTTAAAAAGTGTTTTATTATCTCTGTAGGAACTAGATAACCGATATTTTGTGATTTAGTGATTTGTTGCATTACTACACCTACAACCTTACCATCACTTATAGCAGGACCTCCGCTGTTTCCAGGGTTAACCGCAGCATCTACCTGTATCGCTAAAAATATCTCTCTTGAGTGTGTATATCTATTGTGTTCTATTCTTGAGACTATCCCTGTACTCACGCTAAGACTATTACCACCCATTGGAAAACCATAGACTGTTATCTCTTGACGAATCTCAGGGAGAGTTCCAAATTTTAGACTTTTAGTACCATCAAAAAAACTTTCATCTTTCACTTTTAAAACTGCTAAATCCGCCTGATGAGATATAAACTCAACTTTTGCTTCATAGCGCTGCGTTTGACCATAGCGTTTTACCTCTATAAAGGTCTCATTAGCAACAACGTGAGCATTTGTTAAAATACGATTGCCATCTATAATAGTTCCAGAACCATGTGATCTATTTATATTAGAGTTCCAAGGTGTTGAGTAGTTAGGAATCTTTGAGACTGTATATATCTTTACTACAGAGTCTTTCACACTATACTGTGCTACTAAACTACTGCATAAGAGTAGCGCTAAGGCTAAAAGTTTAATCATTTATCTTATATTTCCATTCTCATCAATTTTTAGAAGATATACATCTTTGCTATGACTCTCTATCGAAGTTGAGTACCCAGCAACAACAAAGCCATCTCCTACATTGATTATAGCGTTTGCTCTATCATCTTTACTTGACCCATATCGTTTTTCCCATAGGATATTACCATTAGTATCTATTTTGAGCAGATAAACATCACTATCATAATTAGGAGTACCTTTTGTGTACCCAGCTATAACATAACCACCTCTAGCTTCTGCAATTGCAAAACCCTCATCCGCTTCTTTTGAGCCATAAAAAGATTGCCACTCTCTTGTTCCATCGGCACTTAGTTTTACTACATAAACATTTTTTTGAGTTCGATAGTGACTATCTGTAGTTCCTACTATTATATACCCACCATCTCTTGTTGTGATTATCTGATTTGCTGTCTCATCATCATCAAATCCAAAAGCATTGTGCCAAACTCTATTTCCATCTTTATCTATCTTGATAACATAAGCATCTAATCCACCATGCCCCCATGTATCACTCTCCCCAGCTATAACATACCCGTCACTAACTGAGACTATTGAGTTAGCTCTTTCAGGGTCTTCTCCTCCATAGCGTTTTATCCCATTTCTTTTTCCATTTATATTAATTGCGTTTAGATATATATTTACCTCTGAAGAGAAAAAGCTTACATGATCTTCTGTTCCGGCTATTAACATATTTGTATCAGATATTTTGATGATATCATTACCAGCATAGTAATCATCCTTATCAGAGTAGTAGGCTTTTTGCCATAACTTATTTCCATTTTTTGCAAGTTTTAGCATATAGAGACTCTGAACACGATTACCAAAACTACTAGTAGTTCCTGTCACCATAAAGCCATCTCCTATTTGAACTACTGCGTTTGCCACATCTGCGTTTGAGCCTCCATAGGCAGCTGAATAGATTTTGTTACCTAGCTTATCTACTTTAACAATATAAGCGTCACTATTTCCTTCTCCAAAACTATTCGTCTCTCCAACCAAAAGATACCCATCTTTTAAAGCGATAATATCATTCGCCACATCATCATACTGTCCACCATAAGTCTGCTCAAACGTAGACTTTGTATTTGGAGCTTGTGCAATAATATCAAGATATTTTTTCTCACTATACCCTTTAATTAGCATACCGTTATCACTATACGTGACCTTACACCACACTTGTCCATTACGAGTTGAGTAACAGTTCTTTTTTTCTATTTTCCCCTTAGATATTGGTACTTTAGATACTAGTTCTGTACTATTTTTGTAAGTAAACAGTTCTAGAAACATACCATTGTTTGTCTCAACAATCCCAGCTAATAGAGCAGATATAACCATAGATATAATTAATGCAATCTTCATTATAACCCCTTATATATAATAATTATTTATATGATACACCAATTAAGTTATAAATTTTATTTATTATTCCTCTAAAATAGCATTTTTTGAATTTATGTTTATTATATGCACTTTTGGATAGACTTATATTTATTTTGATAAAATGTGTCATAAAAATATCTATAGGGGTAGCTACTATCAAGCAGAAATTTAAAACTCTACTCCGTATGGGTGGCTTAAAACTTAAACTTATCAGCTTTGTCTTTCTTGCGCTTCTTGCTGCGATTACTGTACAAAACATCTTTACGGTACCTATGATGAAATCATATATAGAAAAGAAAGCCTACGAGGTTAGTACAACTACTATAGAGAGAATCTCTGATTTTTCATCATTTGCCCTTTTAGAGAGAACTTATGAGAACCGTTTAAGTTTAGATGATGCCATTAAAAAAGTACAGAATTCTAATATAGATGGACTTATAGGCGTTTCTATTTATCAAAGACAAAAGAGCGGTGAATCTATCAAGTTTAACTACCTCTCTGGCTTTGGAGATGATGTTAAAAGAATACCCGTAGACGAACAACTACAATCCTCTCTATATAATTCTAATAATGAAAATGTCAGCTATGATGATTATATAGTTAAATCAAAGAATAGGAGAATTGATACTTACCGTTTTATCAGGCCTATTATTTACAAGTACCAAAACAACACTATTCTTCTTGGTGTTGCTATTCTTTACTATGATAAAAATGCAATTAACAATATCATAAACACTATGCTCGATTATATGTTTACAGTTACACTAATCGTTCTACTTATTGCAATTCTATTTGTATATTTTATCGGGGTTAGATTTACTCGTCCAATTTTAGAGATTACTCACGCAGCCTCATCAATTGCACAAGGAGACCTAAATATAAAACTAAACATCAATACAAATGATGAGATAGAACACCTCGCATACCACTTTAATGCTATGGTAAATGGTTTAAAAGAGAAAAAAAAGATGCAAAAGTTTGTATCTGGTTCAACAATGGACATGATTAAAAGTGGTTCTATGCGACACAATATGCTTGGCGGAGAGTACAGAACTTTAACTATTTTATTTAGTGACATTCGTGGTTTTACTGCGATGAGTGAAGAAAGAAAACCATCTGAAGTTATTAGTATTGTTAACTTTTATCTAAATCTTCAAGCTCAGATTATAAGAGATAATGACGGAGATATTGATAAGTACATCGGTGATGAAATTATGGCATCTTTTTCTGGAGATGATGCTACAAATAACGCAGTAAAAAGTGGACTTGAGATACAAGCAGTAATGAAAAGAGAGAATATCAAAAGAGCCAAAAAAGGTGAGACGGTGTGTGAAGTTGGTATTGGAATCAACAGAGGTGAAGTTATTGTTGGAAATATCGGTTCTCACGAACATATGGACTTTACAGCAGTAGGTTCTGTTGTGAATATTGCTTCAAGACTCTGTTCAAGTGCAAAACCTGGTAAAGTGATTGTAGATAAGAGTACCTATGACAGAGCAAATTGTAAACACCGAACTACACTGCAAACTCCTTTTGCAATCAAAGGAATCAGTTACCCAATAGATACTTATTCCGTATCAAATGAAGATACTTAAGATGAAACTATATACTCTTAGCATTTCTCTTTTTACTCTCTTTATATTCACTGGATGTATTGATCAGTACACACAACCGGCACCTGAACCAAAAACTGAGATTGTTTTACTTAGTCAGAAAGTTCGAGAGCTAAATACAGAGGATAAGCGCCTCATCTATAGATCAATTCAAAATGAGATAAATATTCATAATGAAAAAGGCGATGAAGCATATGAGTCTGGCTATAACTATGATGCTGTAGTTGCTTATGAACTTGTAAACTTCTATGAGGGTTATAATACTATACCTCTTAGTAAAATCAAAGAGATTAAAAAAGAAGCTAAAACTAAAAGTATTTATCACTATAAACAAGCCCTATATTATGAGAAAAAAGATATCAAAAAAGCTGTTGTCGAGTTAAATAAAGTAATGATTAACAATCCTAAATACAAAAAGGCAAAGGAAAAACTCCATAATCTACGAAGTAACAGAAACATAAAAATCTTCATAAACTCTCTGGAAAATTCTCTACAGATGAAACTTCTCAATAATAGTGGAACTATAAGAGATTTACAAGGAATCAACTTAGGTCTTCATAAACTTCTAAAGTATGATTACAATAATTCAACTGCAATAAAAGCAAAAGCAACACTAAAAGAGTACCATACAGTACTTATTGAGAATGCTATCAAGTCGTTTAAAATAGGTGATTTTGCAAGATCAAAAAGAAGATTTAATGCAATACTGACTATCTATAAAAAAGATCAAACATCTATAAACTATTTACAAACTATTAAAGCAATCAATAGTAAAAAGACATATATTAAACTTGCAAAAGATTATTTAAAAAACAGAGAGTTTATAAACTCTATGAAATATGCACAAAAGGTTTTAAAAATTGAGCCTAAAAACAAAAAAGCTAGAAGCATTCTTTCTAAGGCTAAAAAAGAGTCAAAAAAAGAAGTTGCACATCTTTTATACATCGGTAAACGTCATTATAATAACAGAAACCTAGATAGAGCACAGCAAAGCTTTAACGCTGTTTTAGAGATTGACCCATATAACAACACTTCACTTATCTACTCTAAAAAGATAGAGAGACAACTGCGCACTATTAAAAGTCTACAATAAGAGGTTAGTTATTAAACACTAACCTCTTTAATATCTGCAATCTTTAAAATACTTTTGTATATAGAAGCAACAACAGCTTTTCTATTATTTTTAATAGCCTCATCATCTGCATTCACCATTACATTTTCAAAGAAACTATCTAGCTCAGGTTTAAGTCCTAAAAGAGCATCTAACTCCTCTTCATAGTTAGAGTAAGCTTTTGATGAGACTTGGCTATATTTTGCAAAAAGAGTTTTCTCTGCATCTTCTTGAAATAATTTTTTATCAACAGATAAGTCAGCTGAAAGATCAATCTCTTTTGTAATATTAGCAACACGCTTAAATGTTGAAAATACTTCAGAAAAACCTTCAGAGTTTACAAGGTTATTCAGTGCAGATATTTTTTTACCTAAACGCAGTAGTTCTCTCTCACCTGAAGCTAAAACAGCTTCTATAATTGATGGGTTTACCTTATAGTACTGCTTTACTCTCTCTAAAAAGAAGTTCTCTAACTTCTCACTGTCTATATTTTCGTAAGAGCTTCCAAGAGCATTCATAGTCTCAACTATATCAAACTCTAAGTTATGCTCATTTGTAATACGTATAAGTCCATTTACTGCACGACGAAGCGCAAAAGGATCACGTGAGCCTGTTGGTATCTGATTTACACTAAAAAGACCTAAAAGAGTATCTAGCTTTATACTCATAGCAACTATTGCACTTAGAGTTGTAGATGGTAAGTCACTATCTTCACCATCTGGAAGATACTGTTCTTTTATAGCCGTTGCAACTGCTTCACTCTCACCAGCCTCTTGTGCATAGTAACAACCCATAAGACCTTGAAGTTCTGTAAACTCATAAACCATCTCACTCATAAGATCAGCTTTAGCAAGTTCTATTGCTCTGTCTAAGTCTTCTTTCTTTTCATTTGGTTTATACTTATCAAAAAGAGTATTTGCTATCTTAGCCTCACGTTTTATCTTATCAGCCACAGTTCCTAAGCCTTTAAAAAACGCAACCTTTTCAAGTCCATCAGTACTGAGTCCATTTTTCAAATCATTATCATAGAAGAAAAGTCCATCTGCTAAACGCGGACGTAAAACTCTCTCATTTCCTTCTATAACTTCAGAGAAGTCATTTGTCAGTGCGTTTGACACAACAACAAACTTGTTAATAAGTTTTCCTTCTTTAAATACTGGAAAGTATCTCTGGTGCTCTTTCATAGATACAATAATCACTTCAGGAGGAAGTCTTAAAAAAGCTTCATCAAATGAGCCTAAAAGTGCAGTTGGGTTTTCCGTGATTGCAACTACTTCATCAAGTAAATCTTCATCAATCTCAATCTTAACACCGTTATCTTTCTCAATAGAAGTAAAGTCTCTCAAGATACTTTCACGTCTTAGAGAAGGAAAAAGTGTTACACCACCCTCTTTAAGAACTTCAAAATACTCTTTAGCACCACTAATACTAAGAGCATCAAAATTACTGATACGATGAACATAAGTCTCTTTAGATGAAGATACACCAAAAAGTTCCATATCTACTAATTCATCACCTAAAAGTACATTGACCCATCGGATAGGACGGATAAAACTCTTTTGTGAACTTCCCCATCTCATGGACTTTCCAAATTCAAGTGACTTTATCCAAGACTCAATAATCTCAGGTAAAAGCTCTGCACTAGACTTACCCTTAACATCTTTTTTGTAGTAAAGTACTTCTTTACCACCCTTTTCTGCGCTGCCAAGTTCTTCAAGTGTTACGCCACATTTTTTTGCAAAACCATTTGCAGCAGGTGTTGGTTCTCCATCTTTAAATGCAACTGCTGTTGGAGCTCCAAAAAACTCTTCGATGCTATCTTCTTGACTTGTTTTAAACTCTCTATGCCAAATCACTAAACGACGAGGAGTATAGTAAAACTCAAACTCACCTAAAAGTGAGTATTTCTCTAAAATATCAGCATATTTTTTTTCTATATTTTTTAATTCTTTTAAAAGTGGGACTGCTGGAAGCTCTTCAACACCGATTTCAATTAGTAGTGGTTTTAACATATATAGACTCTTTGTATTATAATTGACGCGATTTTATCTATTTTTTAATTAAAAGGTAATAAATTAATTTTTTCTTAAATAAGACAAATATACTCTTGTTTATGTTTTGCTAAAAGATTTTAAAGATACAATACATACATTAAAACAAAACACAAGGAATTTAATATGCCAAAAGTACATGTATATGAAAACATAGACAACGTAGAAAGAGAAGCTAAAAAAGATTTAATCGATCGTCACTCTCCATTTATCACAGTTGCTGGTGTAGCTAAAGTTGGCGAGATGCTAGCAGTAAACGTAAAAATGGGTAACGAGTTTACTCATCCAGATGATTTCGATCACTATATCGAAAGCATTACACTTTTCAACGGTGAAACTAAACTTGCAATGGCTACATTTGTCCCTGGTACTTTAGGAAATGAAAAATCTCATGCTGAAGTTACTTTTAACATCAGACCAATGGGGAAAAAACTTAATCTTGTTGCTCACGGTTACTGTACCAAACACGGTATTTGGGAATCAACTGCAGTAGTAGTTGAAGTAGCTCAGTAAGCTATTCCTCCTCGAAATATAGGGCCTCAGAGCTCTATATTACATATCTAACTTACAAAAACTTCCTTCAACTCAATTCTTTTTAGCTCCGTTAAACTTTCAATAAAGACTTATATACTTTTTATGCCTACAGATGGCTCATCGATATAAAAACCTTGTGCATAGTCTATACCAAGTTCTTTAACCTTTTCCATTACAACACTAGAGTGGACATATTCTGCTATAGTTTTAATACCCAATTTTTTAGCAAATTCAACTATTGTTTCAACCACTATTAGTGTTGGTTTATCAACATCAACATTTTTTATCAATGAACCATCTATTTTTATATAATCTATTTTCATTTTAGTAAGATATGAGAAATTTGAATAGCCGCTACCAAAATCATCAATTGCAATTTTGGCACCATAGCGCTTTACTTCATTAACAAATCTCTCAACCTTTTTAAAATCTTGAATCGCTTCAGATTCTAAAAGTTCAAAAGTAACTCTTGAAGCTGCTCTAGAAGTTTTTAGTTTCTCTATTATATGGTTGAATACTTCACTGTTGATAATATCTTCAATTGATAAATTAACATTAAACTCATACTCACTATATTCAAAAGTTTCAAAAGCCTTATCTAGCATAGTTTTAGTGACTTTATTATAGATTTTGATTTTCTTTGAGATAGGGATAAATAAGACTGGAGAAAGTACTTTTTCATTTGAGTCTATCAACCTAGCTAAACACTCATACTTAACAATTTTAGAGGTTTTATTATCTACTATTGGCTGATAATACGGAACTATTCTTGAGTTCTCTACTGCATCTCTAACAATTCCAGATAGCTTGAGATTTCTCTCATACTCATTTTCAAAATTCATTCTATCTTCATATATCCAGTATGGAAGTCCCCTCTCTTGTGCATATTTTAGAGCCATTGATACTTTTGAAAATATATTATTATTATCCGTATTTGATGCAGAGGAAATAGTGAAATCTACAAAAATTTTTATATCTTGATAGTGCACTATAATATGGCTTATTTTTTTATACAGTTCATTAAGATACTCTTTTAGTTCATAAAACCCTATACTTTTTTCTAAAGTCAAAGCAAATTCAGCCCCTGAAAGCCTATATACTTGATTATCTATTAAATTATTTTTTAAATATTTTCCAACCTCTTCAATAACATAGTCACCTACAATAAAACCATAAAAATTATTTATAGTCTGAAAATTATCTATCTTAATCAATATCAATCCAAAATCATCATTTATTTGTAAATCTTTTCTAAGTTGATATAAATTTGGTAGGTTTGTTAAATGATCTGTAAAGTACCTCAAAAAAAGTTGATTTCTATACTCTTTAATACTTATCTCCTGATCAAAATTCTCAAGATGTAACTCTTTTAATATCTCATCAGTAATATTTTCAGGTTTTACAGTTTTATTAATAGTATAAACAACAACAAAAGTTTTATTTTTGTTTTCATGATTAAACATCACAATACGAGCATGAGAAATAGATTTTGTAAGTTCACTTTTTAAATTTTGTACTAAAACTGTATTATGTATAAATGCAGATATATGAATTAATATTTCACTTCCTTGAACTTCTTTTATCCTTTTAACGACATCAGGAACATCAGATAATGAAACTAAATCATAATTATTTACAGTAAGAGCACTATTGTTAATTCCCACATTTTCTCCAGACAATTATTTTTAAAATATACTATCATAAATATAACGTAATTGTAGCTTTTCGTACTATTTAATCACATAAATTAAATAAAGTATATTTTAACCACATTTTCAATATACTCTCATTACTATTTTTAACTAAACTAAAGGTTGTTCTTTGAAGTCGTATCAAAATCTTGTTCTACTTCAAAACTTGTATAGATTAAAAGCTATGGGGTTTAATTATATCGACCATTTTAGTATTAATGAAAAAAAGAGCTATGATAAACCAAACTCTTTAGATGAACTATCACATAATATATCTACATGTCATCTATGTGACTTAAGTAAATCTAGAACGCAGAGTATGGGTGGTTATGGAAATCCAAACGCAGAGTTGATGATTATTGATTATGATATTTCTCAAACGCAGGACTCTGCAAACAGTTACTACTCAGGTAGATCAGGAGAAACTCTCAAAAAAATGATTGAGAATGTTTTACACTTAAATGTTGAGGATGTTTACTTTACTCACGCAGTTAAGTGCAAACCATTAAAATCAAACAAGCCTTCCCCGTCTGAGTGGAACTCTTGTAAGTCCTATCTATTTTCACAAATAGAGTTCATACAGCCTAAGGTTGTTGTAACATTAGGTTATGAGGCGTATAATTGTGTCACAGAAGATAATGATAACTTTGATAATGTTAGGGGACATGTTATAGATTTTAAAAAATATAAACTTGTTCCTATCTATCATCCTCAATATCTACTAAGAAATCCGGAACTAAAAAAAATAACTATGAATGATTTAAAAACAATAAAGAGTTGCTTATGAAAAAACTAATAATTTTACTTTTACCAATCGCGATATTTGCACAGAGTTTCCTAATCTCAAATATTCCAATACCAAAAACTTACATACAAGACTTAGACCCATATGAGTGTGATGAGAGCTGTATGCAGGATTATCTTGATAATGAAATGATTTTCTCATTTCTTTCTCATGCAGATAAGAAACTGGAAAATGATGAGCATGACGAAATAAGAGTGATGAATATTTCAATTCTCAACCTAGGTGCTACTATTTTAGCATTTAAAGTTAAAATTGCTATGCTTTTACCATATAAAAAAATCGGGAAATATGCCTCTTCAACTACCAATGCTACCTTTGCATACCTCATAACAAAGAGCCACCCTTTTGAGCTAAAAAGCTATAAGATAGAGAGTGAAGAACAAGAAGAAATACAGAGAGTTTTAGAGTTAATAGAGGCGGATGGATTTAACCATGTTATTGCTCCACTAACTCTAAAAGGTGTTCAAAGTATCATAAGTCTAGGCTCACCACTTAATATATACTTTCCAACTATAAATAAAAAAGATGTCTCAACTGATTCTATCTACCTGACTTTTGGAGCTATAGATTATGAAGCGCAGAGTGATATACTCATAAAAGAAGCAGTATCTCCACTAATAATATTTTCAGACAAGTCTCAAACAGGAAAAAAACTTGCACGCTACGAAGAAGAAGCGTTTAAATATACAACAGTAATTGATGATGCACAAGATAACTCGACACAAGAGATTGGACTTTTTGATATCTTTAATGAAGAAGCTGAGGAAAAACCTCCAAAAACTAAACAAGTACTAAATGAAGATAATATAGTTATTAAACACTCAATCAGTAGAAGAACAACTAACCTAGAACATTATCTAAAAGACAAAGAGGAGATAATCAATGGTTCTTTTTTTATAAACACTCCGATAGTTAAAAGTGGGATGATTATGTCTCAGCTAACTCTTTATGACACAAACGCAACGAATGTACTCTCAACGCAGATAAACTACGATCCGCTTCTTTTATCTATGACGCAGTATATTGATAGAAAAGAGATGATTGTTGCTAACTCCATCACTGTAAACAACAATGTACTTATTGAGACAAATTCACTACTTGGAAATGATATAGTTTATGATTGGATTAACTACACTACTACCGTAGGTGTTGACTACTTCTTTCATCAGATAACAAATGAAGATAGAGAGTATGAGATAACTGTAGAAGAAGATCAAATGATATATGATATAGAACTATTACAACCATCCCGGTCAAGATTTGTAGAATATATCTCTTCAGTAGTTGGCGATGATGAATTAACTGATACAGAATCAGTCGAATAGAGAAAGAAGTAACTCTTTAGTCTCTACATCTATCTTTTGAGGTTTTCCTTCAAAAGATATATATGCCAAAGTAATCTCTAACTCAAAAAGTTTTTTTTCATCTTTATATATAGCCTGTTTAAGTATAAATGATGCAGCCTTCATCTTTAAAAGCTCACTTTTAACCTCAAGTAAATCACCAAGCTTTGCACTCCAAAAATAATCAGCAACAACTCTTCTCGCTACAAAATGACCCGACTCTAAAACAGGAGTCATACCCTTTTGAAAAAAAGTATCACTTCTAGCACGCTCGCAAAAGTTCAAATAGTTTGAATGATAAACAATTCCACCTGTATCTGTATCTTCATAATAGACTCTTATTTTCACAATTTTTTCCTATTTTAACTTCCGAGCCACAAGCTCATTCACCACTTTTGGGTTTGCTTTGCCTCCTGTGGCTTTTAGTACTTGTCCAACAAAGAATCCTAAAAGTTTGCTGTTACCCGCTTTAAACTTAGCAACGTTATCAGGATTTTTTGCAATTATTTCATCAATAATAGGTGAAATTTTAGAAGGATCACTTATCTGCACAAGTCCTCTGTCTTCAACTATTTTTGTAGGATTCTCTCCAGATTTCGCCATCTCTTCAAATACTTGTTTAGCTATTTTATTTGAGATAGTTCCATCATCAACTATCTTAACAAGCTCCACTATTTGTTTTGCATTAAATTTAAGCTCGCTGACTTGCATTTGCTTTAGCTCTCTAGCCACTTCATTACTCACAATATTTGCAAGAGATATAGGGCTATTGAGTAAAGCTAGAGACTCTATATAGAATGACGACAGTTGTTCATCACGTGCTAGAGTATTAGCTACTTCGCTGTTTAGTCCAAGCTCATCCGTATACTTATCAAATAGTGTTTGTTGAGCTTCACTCATAGCTACTACTTCACCATCTACTTGTACTTTTTTGCTCTTTGGTTTAGGTATAGATTCAGTTGCTTTTGTCTTTTTACCCCAAGAGTCTTTAAGTCCAACGATTTTATTAAACACAGGTTTTTCATCAGTGTAATCAACAGGATCAGCATAAAAATACCCCTGTCTTTCAAACTGGAATCTCTCATCAGGTTTGTCCGCTATAACAGCAGGCTCAATAAGAGCATTTTTAATAACTTTCAAAGAATCCGGATTGATATCTTCAACTCCCTCCGGAGCTTCTTTAGAAAATAATCTGTCATAGAGCCTTACTTCCACTACTTTAGCTTCTTTAGAACTCACCCATTGAATCGCACTTTTAACCTTTATACCGCTCGTATCTGCACCACTTTTTGAATCAGCATAATACTCTGCTTTTATCTCTATAATCTTGCCACTAGCATCTTTTATAATTTCCTTACATGCGATGATATAAGCATGCTTAAGTCTTACTGGTTGTTCAGGTGTCAGACGGAAGTAATCTTTTGGAGGATTTTCATTAAAGTCATCACATTCAATATAAATCTCAGAAGAAAAAGGCAGTTTTCTTTTCCCCTCTTTAGGTACGTCATCTGGATAGTATGAAGCATCTATTTCTTCAGAACCATCATAATTTTCAATAGTCACTTTAAGTGGGTCAAGTACACACATAACACGTGGCACTTTTTTATTTAAATCATCTCTTATACAAAATTCAAGCTGTGCAACATCAACCATTGAGTTTGCTTTTGCTATACCTATTTGATCACAAAAGTTCAAAATAGATTCTGGTGTATAACCTTTTCTTTTGTATCCCGCAATCGTTGGCAAACGAGGATCATCCCAGCCACTAACCTGTCCACCTTCAACCAATTCCAAAAGCTTTCTTTTACTCATAACTGTATAGTTGATGCCCAACCGTGCAAACTCATGCTGGTAAGGACGTGCTGTCTTAAGACCAAGCGTATCTAATACCCAGTTATAAATATCCCTATTGTTTTCAAACTCTAGTGTACAGATAGAGTGCGAAACTCCTTCAATATAGTCAGATAAGCAGTGAGCAAAGTCATACATTGGATAAATATACCACTCATTCTTTGCTCTAAAATGATGCACATGTCTGATACGATAAAGGAGAGGATCTCGCATTTTCATGTTAGCTGCACTCATATCAATCTTGGCTCTTAGTACATGTTCACCATCTTTAAATTCACCCTTTTTCATTCTCTCAAAAAGGTCTAAATTTTCTTCAATACTACGCTGGGCAAATTTACTACGTTTTCCCGCTTGGGTAACAGTCCCACGAAGTTCACGCATCTCTTCTTCATTTGTACTATCAACATATGCTTTACCCATTTTGATGAGCTCAACAGCATAATCGTATATCTTAGGGAAATAATCAGAAGTAAAATGTACATTATTATCAAAGTCAAATCCAAGCCACTCTACAGCATCTTTAAGTGCCTCAACATACGCAGTATCTTCTTTGGTTGGGTTTGTATCATCCATTCTAAGGTTACAGTGACCATTATAGTCACGTGCAATGCCAAAATTTATAAAGATAGACTTAGCATGTCCAATGTGTGGGAACCCATTAGGCTCTGGAGGAAATCTCGTAACAACCTCTTTATACTTGCCTGACTTTAAGTCCTCTTCAACTATTGTACGTAAAAAATTTTTGCTCTCACTCATTATTATTTAACCTTTTGATTTTAAAACTTTTTTAATAGTTGTATTTTATCTTATTTGTGCTTATAGATAGAGAGTTTACTATGAGAGACTCTACTCAATCTCAGTTTTATGCCATCTTTGATATAATACTTCCTAATACAAATAAGGTCATTTATGTCATTTAAAATAAAACTACTACTAACCTTTATACTTTATGGTCTTATTCTAGTTTTTTTCACTCAACTTGTTCTATTTAAACTCCAAGAGAAGGAGTTAAAAAATAATAGTATGACAAAAGCCAGTGAGACTTTTGATGAAAGAAATAAGACCTTTGAAACATATATACAAGATACAAACCTCAAAATACTCTCTATAAAAAAATCTAAAACATTTCATGAGTATCTTTCAAACAAACACAATACTGACCTAATAGACTCTCTATTTTTAGACATAGCAAGTACTGCAGATAATATCATGCAGCTTCGCTATATAGACAAAAATGGTATGGAAAAGATTCGTATAGATAGAAAACACTTTGCTTCAACTCCTCACCTGGTAAAAAAAGAAAATCTTCAAGATAAAAGTGACAGATATTACTTTCGAGATACTCTGCGTGGTGGTAAAAATATTTTTTGGTACTCAAATCTTGATTTAAATATGGAACACAAAGAGATTGAGACACCAGTTAAACCTGTTCTACGCATTGGAGTGACGGTATATAATAAAGGGAAAAAAGATGGTATTTTAATCATAAATATATTTATGAAAAATTTTCTAAAGAATTTAACCTCTCTTCCTCTTTACAATATATATCTTTTTGATAATGATGGAAATATATTAGTAGACTCTCTTCATGAACATTGTTGGAGTAAATATCTAAATAACAATAAAACTATAGCTTCTCATTTTCCAAATAATTATTCAAATATTTTATCTAATAATGAATATATTGAAGAAAATTTTTACTCTAATATTATTTTTCTAAATAATAATGAAAATATTCATATGCTTATTGAGCCTAAAAACAACCAAGACCTCACTAACTATCTTTATAATCTTGGATGGATTATGTTTGCTGTTGTAATATTATCCTTTCCATTTTCATATATTTTTTCATCCATCCCTATTAAATTGCAAAAAGAAGTGGAAGATAAAAAAGCAGAACAGGATGTTTTACTCTCTCTATTTGACTTAAGTGATGCTGTTCTCATCAAATGGAACAATGATGAAAACTGGAGTATTGACTTTGTATCAAAAAGTGTTCATAAGCTTTTAGGTCACTCTCAAGATACTCTAGAAAACAACTTTGTTAAATATGCCAGTTGTATCTATCCTGATGATTTACAACAAGTTATGAAAGAAGTCACTGATGCGATAGAAAACAAGTCTTACTTCTTTGAGCATGAGCCATATAGAATAGTAACTAAAGATGGTGATATTAAATGGATTTTAGACTCTACTGTTGTTGTAAGGGATACTAATGATAAGATTACTCACTTTGTTGGATACCTTACAGATATTACTGAGCTCAAAGATAATGAAATAGAACTACAAAATATCTCTAGAACAGATCAACTTACTAAAATAAGCAACAGAATGCATACTGATGATATTTTGCAAAATCAATACCATCGTTTCTACCGAGACCATGAAGAGTGTAGTATTTTTTTAGTAGATATCGACTACTTTAAACTTGTTAATGACCAGTATGGGCACCTTGTTGGAGATAGTGTATTAGTAGAATTTGCTAATCTACTTAAATCATCTATAAGAGAGGAGGATGTTGTCGGGCGTTGGGGTGGTGAAGAGTTCTTAATAATTTTGCCTCATACAGATATTAATCAAGCTATGCAGTTGGCTGAGAAATTAAGAAAAATAATTCATAATCATATTTTCACTACCATTAAGCACAAAACAGCAAGTTTTGGTGTTGCAACGTTTGAAAAAGGCATAACTATACAGACACTTCTAGATACCGCTGATAATGCACTTTATCAATCTAAAAACAATGGTAGGAATCAAGTTAGTGCAATTCAAGAGACATCCAAAACATGATAAATGATGTCATTTTTAACTACATACTTATTTTTATAATCTTAGAAATATATGAAATAAATTGGCAGAAAGCTCCAAGTATTATGGGAATGGTTATTCGTATGTATAAGTATTACAAAAAGAGTATATTTCTATTTTTAATTATGCAACCGACTTTTTATTTTGCCATTGGGTTTGCTATGCTGAGTAACTATGCTCCAACTGCTTTGATACTTCTTTTCGTAAAAACCTTCGATATTGCAACTAAAATTCTTCTGATTGAGCAGGTATTTACAAAGAAAGAGTTATCCCAAGAGCTAAATCTGATACTTTTAGCACCTATAAACAGCTTTTTACCATATATAGGACTGCTTATCTATCCTGTTCTAATAGCATTAGCTATCTAGCTCTGTATAGCCACTTTTAAGCTGTGCTTTTTTGGCTAATATCTGTACACTTTGCGTTATATCTTCATCTGCTATATGATAGTGCTCATGTAGCTTCTCTAGAGACTCATCTATCTTCGCAGTCAGTACACTACTTAATGATTCAACTTGTACTTTTAGAGCATTAACTTGCTCATCTTTTGATGTAGATAACTCTTGAGATATTTGTAAGAGTTGTGACTGCGATTTAACATAGTCGGATTTAACCATCTCCATATCTTTCATCAGGTCTTTTATCTTAGAGTAAATATCATGTAGTCCATTATTCTGCTTCTCAAGCGCATCCATCTTAGTAGATGAAAGTGACATCTGCTTCATAATCATCTCACTCTGAGCTCTAATGTTACTCAAAGTATTATCACCCTCTGAAAGTGAAGTTCTAATACCCTCTGCGTGAGACTTTAGAGCTATTATCTGGTTCTCAAAAGCTTTTGTAACACCTGCGAGTTGTTGTAGTGTCTGCTCTGTTATTGAGTTTGCTATTGTGTCAGAGATATTCTTTATACTCTCTAAGTTCACCTTTAATTCTTCTATCTCACCCGACATATCACCCCTACTCTCAACAGCTTTACTTAGAGTTGCTTTTATTTGATTATAGTGGTCTTGTTCTGCAACTCTAAGAATATCTATATGTTTATGTACAACATTATCAAGTTCTGGCATCTGAATATCTGTAAAGTGTTCAAACTCTTTTGAAACATTTTGATGCCAAGACTCCATCTCATCAAATTTATCTAAAAACTTCACTTGATTCTCTTTTATAGTATCCAGAGCTTTTATATCTTCTTGAAATTTTTTACGTACTTCTTCTTGTGCTCTTTGATCCTCTTTTTGAGAATGACTCATTCTACTCTCTAAATCAGACATAAACTCTTTAAGGTTAGTTATCTCACCTACTAAAACTTTAGTAAACTCGCCTTTAGTGCGAGCACTCTGAGACTCCTGCGTTTGATGCATAATGTTCATAATTATATAAAGGAGTAAACTCACAAGAAAGGGGATGAATGATTCTCTTAAAAGTAGTATAACATCACCCTTTTCAGGATGAAGTATAAAGTGCATAACTCCACCAATAGTACCTATAACTATAATCAGAGAAGCGTAGTTAATCTTGTTTGGCTGTTTTAAAATAGAGATTTGTCTTAGAAAAAGAAGTGCCATAAACGCAAAGGCTATAAGTAAATCAATATCAAACATAACAAATCCTAACTCTTAAATTTGAGATATTTTATCATAAATTTTTATAAAACTATGTCTATTATCTCTTTTGGATGTTCTATTATTTTATCATGCTGACCGTCTGGCGAAAAACCCCATCTTGCAAAAATAGACTCTATCCCTGCATTTTGTGCACTCAGCATATCTTTTGAGTTATCACCAATCATCCAAGCTCTGTCTTTTTTTTCATCATACTTATAGTGATTTAAAATTTCAAAAAGCATTTGTGGATTTGGTTTAGATATTTTAACTTTATCAGCACCTATAATCACATCAAAATATTCATCTACACCTAAAGAGTTCAACATTCTGTGAGCAAAAATTGTTGGGGCATTTGTAGCGACTGATAGTTTCACACCAGATGAAACTAACTCTTGGAGTAACCCTTTTATGCCATCATAAAGATATGGATTTTGCACACACTGTTTATAATAGTGCTGTTCAAAAACTACCCTATCACTATCTTCATATTCCTCTGTACCATAAAAAAGAAACGGGAGATTTCTCACTTCCATATTTATGGCCTCAACTATAAACTCCTCACTTAAAGGCTCTAAACTATAGTGGCGTTTTCTAATGTGATTGACAGAGATAGTTATATCTTTTTTTGAATCAAGAAGTGTCCCGTCCATATCAAATATAACTATTTTTTTCATACTATTTCATCTTTTTATATATCTCTTGGAGTGCATCTACAAACAGGTCACTATCATTTGGACATCTACAGACTCTATACTCTTTAAAACCTAACTCTTCAGCTATCTCACGGTACTCAATCTCAAGTTCAAAGTCTGTTTCAGAATTATCAATAGTAAAGGCAAGAGGAAAAACAATCACCCCTCTGTTCCTAACGCTTTTAAGCTTATCTTCTAAAGATGGTTTTAACCACTCCATAGGTCCAACTTTTGACTGGTAGGCTAAGTGAACTTCATGAAATCCCATATTTTCTTCTACTAACATATCTTTTAAAATATCTACGTGCTTTGTTACATGCTTTTGATAAACATCACCGGCATCTACTATCTTTTGAGGGAGTCCGTGAGCTGAAAATATGATATCAAAATCATTATAGTTATCAGAGCCAATTTTCTCTTTGATTCTCTCAATGACACTTCTGTTATATGTTTTGTTCTCAAAAAAGTGTTTTATCTCAACCAAAACTGCATCGCCTTGCGAATCATGATAATGCTCTTCAAAATCCTCTAATGAAGATTTTGTTGTAGTTGTTGAGTATTGAGGATAAAGAGGAATAAGATATATTTTTTCTATTGTCTGGGTATTTAACCTCTCTATTACTTCATCTGCGAAAGGAGGAGTATATCTCATTGCAAAATCAACTATAACATTTTCACCAAGTCTCTCTTGTAATTTACTCACTAAACTCTTTGTATGCCCAACAATTGGTGACTTTCCACCCAGTTGTCTATAAATCTCTTGAGAACTCTCTGTTCTCATAAATGTAATCATACCACCTACAAACTTTCTTGTAATGTCACTCTTCATTGTGAGTATATTTTTATCTGAGAACATATTTTTCAAAAACATCTCAACCTCTTCAAGGTTATTTGGTCCACCCATATTTAATAGTATTACTGCTTCTTTGCTCACGTTTAGTCCTCTTTTACTCTTAAACTAACTTCATACATATATTTTTGTAGAGGAAGCATATCTTCATAAATTTTGTATAGTGTATCTATAAGTTTATCGCCATTTTCAATCAAATGCGGGTCTAAAACTTTAACTGTTGCCATCCCTTTGTAAAGACTCAAATCTGCGTTTGACATATCAGCGTTAAAACCTCTTGGATAGCGTTTATAGCCTTTCTCAAGATGTGTGTAGCCTTTAGCTCTAATAGACTCTAAAATAATCTCTAACTTACTGCGTTTAGCATCATCTAAAATATACTCACGGTATGCATCCAACATAGGCTTTTCAAACCATCTTACTCCAGTTGCTACGTAAAGCTCATCAGGCGAGAAATGCATATAAAAAGATGAGCTCTGCATACGCTTGTTATTGCCCTGCCAGAAGATAAAACCGATACGATGTTTAAGTGGTGTTTTATTTGCACCCATACGACGCGTATCTCTATATATTCTATAGAGTGATTTATTTATTTTTGGTGAAAAAATTATTGTAGGTTCTAATGCTTGAAGGTGTTCACCCATCTCGCTTACAAATGCACGAGACGGATTTAAAATAAGTTCTTCATACTCACTTCTGTGAGCTTCAAACCACTCTTTATTGTTGTTTTTTTTAATAGCTTTTAAAAAAGGGAGAGTTTTTTTACTAAAGCCACTAAATTCCAACTCTAAGCCTTAGGCAATTTTTCTATTTCTAAATGCTAATGCAATGATTAAAAATACAATCGCATAAGTTATTGGTACAAAATCAGGAATCGGAACAGGGTCACCTTTTGCATAGGAGTGAAGACCTGCAAGATAGTAGTTTACTCCAAAGTAAGTCATGAGTACTGTTGTAAAAGATAAAAGTGAGATAACACTAAAGTTAAACTCGCTATAAATTGACTTAATAAATCTCAAGTGAACAACAACGGCATAAACTAAAATAGTTACAAGTGCCCAAGTCTCTTTTGGATCCCAACCCCAGTATCTACCCCAAGACTCATTTGCCCAAACACCGCCTAAAAAGTTTCCTACAGTCAAGAGAACTAAACCAACCATAAGAGCCATCTCATTTATCGCGTTTAACTCTTTAATGGAGAGGGATATCTGTCTCTCATTTTTATCAGTTTTGAGTATGAAAAGAATGAGAGTAATAAACCCAAGAAGTGCACCAAGACCTATAAAACCATAACTCGCAGTAATCATTGAAACGTGAATACTTAACCAATAAGAGTTAAGAACCGGCACTAGATTAGTAACCTGTGGATTCATCCAGTTAAGGTGCGCTACAAAAAGGATAAGACCTGTTAATATCCCTGTTGAAGCCATAGTCATTGGTGATCGTTTTGAGAAGATAAAACCAGCCAAAACAGTTGCCCAACCAATATAAATCATTGACTCATAGCCATTTGACCAAGGTGCATGACCTGAGATATACCATCTAAGAGCTAAACCAAATGTATGCGCTAAGAAGAAAACAACTAAAAGAACAAGCGTTGCTTTTGAGAACATATCTATTTTAAATTTTGGTTTTAAAATCTTAACAAAACTAAGAATTAAAAGAATGAAACCTACAAGAAGATAGAGTGGATAAAGAGTTTCAAAGATATACGCATGGTTATAAAACATCTCAGCCTTAACCTTATTCTCACTTGGATAAACTTCTCCACCATAAAATTTCTGATACTTTTCAATCTCAGTTAAAGCTTCATCACTTTTACTCCAATTACCACTCACTAAAGATTCATCCATAGATGTAAAGTATTTAACTGCTATCTCTCTTAATTTCATAGAGTCACTCTGCTCAAAATTTTGAAGTGCATCTATAGTTGCAAACCATTTATTATTTGCATCACTAGGTTTTGGCCAAATTTTAATAATAGAACCTGTATAAACCATATATGCAACATTAAGTCTCTCATCAATCGTAAGAGCTGCCTTATCTAGCTTGTTTCTATGTTTTGCCTCTTTTCTTGTAGCTTCTTCTACAATTTCACCTAATTTATAACCTCTCATACCTTGAACATCTTCAAAGAACTGACTAAAAGATGCATATCTTGCATCAGCTTTTATACCCAAAAGTTTATTTATTGCTTCATCTTTTGTTTTGATAAGTTTAATATCTTGAAATGAGTCTGGTCTAATCATCATCCCTAAAATAACTTGATTTGGAGTTAGTTTAATCTCTCCAACCGATAAATTTGAACCACCATGTATCTTAGCTAATATCTCTGTAGTGAGAGTATCCATAGGTTTCATTCTACCGCCACTATCTTGAACAATCAGAGTACCAAACTTATCAGCATGAACTTTGTCAAAGGCTAAAATAGTTTTTATTACAGGGTCTATCTCAGCTGCTTGAGACGGAGTGATACTTAGGGCTAAACCAACTGCAAGCAATAGACCTAATACTTTGTCAGCACTCGCTTTTTTAGCTTTTGCTGCCAACTTAGAAAATCTATGTTGTTTAGAGAACAGTGACCAAAACATTCCTAAAGCTAAAAGAAAATAACCTATATAAGACGGAAGCGTTCCCGGGTCGTTATTTACAGAAAGAACAGTTCCCCCCTCATCTTGGTCGTAAGAAGCTTGGAAAAATCTATATCCACGATGCTCTAAAATATTGTTCATAAAGATTCTATATGGCTTTTGGACATTTTGTTCTTTATCTATTAAAATAACTTCACTTGCATAAGATGCAGGAGACATTGAACCAGGATAACGATCAAGTTGAAAGTCTTTTAGGTGAATTTCAAATGGAAGTTGAAGCATTTTTGAACCATAAGAGAGATGAACATCTACACCGTTAACTACGTTATGATACTCTTTTGCCATTCTTCCAACTTTACCGTATATCAATACCTCTTTTGAAGTTCCTTCAACATCTATGTTGAATTTAAACGCATCATACCCTGGTTGTTGTGGAGATGCTTTTGGGTCTGATATTATCTTCTTTGAAGCGTGTGCTAAGAACTCACGAAGAACAAAACCACCACCTGTAAAACTAAAAAGAGTTCTTGTTGTAAAAGGCTCTTTCGTATTTGCATCAATAGTTCCGCTCTTGCTTGTATCCATTTTTAAGAAGTTAAGAGTCATATTATAGTTCATATAGAACTTATCATCTTCTACATAAAGTAAAATTACTTCTTTATCAAAAGTCTTACCAGAGTTGAAATCTAAAACAAAATTATCACTCTCAAAAAAATCACCCTCGCCTAAAGTGATAGGCTCACCTCTACCGTTTCCAGTAATCATCATAGAAGCATAAGCTCTTCCATCTTGATCTGCAACTGTAGTCTCTATAGCATCAGCAATATAATCAACTAAATTAATATTAACCTCTTTGCCATCAATCTCTAAAGATGAAGATATATAGTTTGTTGTTCTCTTTGAAAGATAAAGGCTCTGCTGGGTTGAAACAGTTTTATCACCAACTTTAGCTTCTACCATAAAGTAAGTATCTGAACTAATCATAGTTGAAGCACTATCACCCTCACGGATATGCATAGTTCCTTCGTAACCTATATAGCGAGTCATTGCAGCACCGATTAAAATTACTATAAATCCAATATGAAAAATAAATATTGGTGCTTTTTTGATTGTATACATTTTATATTTATGTATATTTAACATTAGATTAATTGTTAAGATAGCCATTAGAACTTCAAACCATCTAGCATTATATACATCTGCTTTTGCAGTTATAGTTCCATAGTCATTTTCAATAAATGTAGCGTATCCGATAGCTGCTGCGAAGATTGACATTAAGATTGCCATCGTTTTCATTGAGCTAAAAATCGATAAAAGTTGTTTCATAAAAATAAGTCCTTATTTAAAAGAGATATTTTAGTGAAAATTAGCTAATAATGGCTTAAAAATAAAAAAAGAGATAGAAACTCTAAGGAGAAGCTAAAAACTCTTCTATATACTCAGCAATATCACCTATGGACTCAGTTGCTTTTGAGTAGTAAACCTTAGTGAAATAGCTGTCATCTATGGCATCACTCGGTTCTAAATTATTAAGAATTGATTTGCTGACAAGTTGTGCAAAATAGGTAACATCTAAAACATTCCCGCTTGTACCGATTATGACAATAAGCTCACACACATTGAGAGCTTGTGTAAGATTTGCATAAAGAGGTGCCGCTTCTCCAAAAAACACTATATTTGGTCGAAGTTCACCACCACACTCTGGACACTGAGCATTAAAACACTCTTCTTGTTTTTGATAGCCTATCTCAAAAACTTCATCACATGCCCGACACCTAAGCTCACGCAAGAAACCATGTAGGTGTACTATTTCATCCCTTTTCATACCAGCTTTTTCAAACAGGTCATCCACATTTTGAGTGAGAACTGCAATATCATTTGGATAGGTATGTTTTAACTCAACTATTACTTTATGAGCATAGTTTGGCTCTTTATCTTCTATATCCTCACGTCTTGCATCATAAAAGGCTCTTGTTCCATCACCATTTGTATCTAAACACCCTGCACTACACACATCTTCTATTGCGTGTTTTTCCCAGAGTCCATCACTATCTCTAAAGGTAGATATTCCAGATTCTGCACTTATGCCTGCACCCGATAAGATTAAGACTTTAGCCATTTAATTATTTTACTTTACCATACGGTTAAGATGATCAAACAATTCCGCAGATGCAATCTCTGTATCTTGAAAAAGTTTTAAAATTTTATCTGTGTCAGAGAGACCACTTTTCTTAATTAAGGCCATAATATCTGCTACTTTATCATGCACCTCTTTATGTGGAGCAAGCATTGCTGAATAAGCACCATTGTTTCCAAACTCTGCTTTACCTTCAGCTACATACCATTGTCCAAGGCTACAGTTTATATGACTGCTTATATGCTCTAATGCTTTCCCCTCAAATACTGAAGAATAAGCATGATTTTTAAATACCACATGGTCAAGTTTTGCCATATTTGCAAAAAGCTCATGTCCAATATTACTGTTATCCTGTTTAATTTTTTGAGCATTATTTACTAACTCAAAAAGTACATTTTTAAATTCATCTAACTGCTCTTGAGATGAAACTGCATGTTTTTCAATATTTTCACTATTTTCTGACATACTCGTAGAGTTTTGTTTTAAAACACTAATATTTGCTTCAACTTCACTTGTCGCTTTTTGTGTTCTCTCGGCTAATTTTCTAACCTCGTCTGCAACAACAGCAAAACCACGACCATGTTCACCAGCACGAGCTGCTTCAATAGCTGCGTTTAGCGCAAGTAGATTTGTTTGGTCTGAAATATCTTTAATAAGAGAGATAATATTAAATATATCTTCAACATTTGAACTTAACTCTTCTGATGATACTCTTGTCTCACTAATCATTTCTGTAATATTTGAAATTGTTCCGATAACTTCATCTGTTGACTCTGTAACTCTCTGTATAACATTTTCTGTCTCTTCATTAAGCTTATTTACTTCATTAACATTTTCAAGATTTAGTTGCATGCTATCTTTAAGGTTATTTGCATTACTGATTGATCCAGAAATCATGCTATCGGCAAGTGAAAGATGTAGACTACTCTCTTTCATTTTTATTTCAATCTCTTGTGCTGCTTTTTCTGCTTTTTCAGCTTCTGTTTTTTCGGTAATCGCCAACTCTTCCACTTTCTCTAAAAATATATTCAAGCTACTAAGTGCTTTTCCTAATTCATCATTTGCTGCTATTGGAAGTCTTACTGAAAGATCTGCATCACCCTCAGCTAACTTTTGTGCCACTTTATCAAGATTACGCACAGGACCAGAGACTGCTACTCTTATTACAACCAATAAAAATATTAGAATTAAAAGATCTAGAACAGACATAATATACACCTGTCTTAAAAGAGAATCTTCTGATTTAGAAATAATGTTGTTAACAGTTGTAATCTTTTCACCTGAAACTGCATAACCAACTATATTGTTTGAAAAGTCAACTATCGGATTTGAGATTATAAAATATTTATCAGTGATAGTATATCCATCAACTTTAGATATATCTACATTTTTTAAATCTGTAATAAACTCTTGATTTACAACACTTGGTTTAACAGCCAACTTATAGTCATTTCCAACTTCAGGAGCAGACTTTAGTGCTGTAGCAGTTGAGAGATAACTCTTTTTCATAACTATAGCCATCTCATATCCATGACCATCTCTTGCTACTTTTACTATGGAATTCAAACCCTGCATAAATTCTACAGATCCTAAATACTCCCCATTATCTACAACGGGAGCTATACCACGAAGAACTAAACCAGCACGACCAAGTTCTATGGCAACCAATGGTTTTTTTGTAGCTTTAACACTTACAATTGTCTTTCTAAAAGATGAGAGATTATCACCAAATTTTTCAGGCTTCCAAGCTCTTAAAAAACTGTGCACATCTGCATCATGAATATGGACTTTTATATTTTTATAGTTTGTACTTTTTTTAAACTCTTCAGAGATGAATTCTAAGCCTTCTATAGCAATTTCTCTATCATTTTCCTGCAAAGCTCGAATAACGCTATAGTTTTTAGAAATATTAATAGCATTTGTAATACCTATGCTATATTTACCCTCTATCGCATCCTTATAAATTGTACGCATAGAGTGCTCTTCTGTAGAATACGCATCCCTCTTCATCTCATTCACTGAGTAGAAATAGTTGATAATTATTACTGCAAAACCAAAGATAATAGAAAGTATCAATGGAATATGTATTTTTTGACTAATTGTGAGATTGTTCATTATTTAGACCCTTTAATTATATCCTTCCATTATAACATATTTATTTTTGTATCTAATTAAACAAATACTTACTTGAGCATGAAAGTTATTTCAAAATCTCCATTTTCCAGTTCTTTAGCATCATAAGAGAAAAACTCTGAAATTCTATTGTAGAGGGGTGATGGTTCATGAAAAAAAGTGCCGACAACTCTCTCGTTTTTACTTTTAATCATCTTGAGGGCATTCATTGTATTTACCATCGGTTCTGGAGGTTGGCACTCAGTTGCATCAAATTCATAAATGATTAAACCATCTTTTTCATATTTATAAAAATCTAATGTAGCCAGTGGAATTTTAACTAATTTTTTTTCCATACTTTACCTTTAAACGTGAATATATATCTGCTTTTCTGAGTTCCATTTAAAACTACTTGCAACTTTTTTAAAGGCTTTTAAAACTATAGTTTCATGACAATCGTTTCCATAAATGGTTATGGGTGTATGATAATGTCTGTTCCAAGAATTAATGGGATGTAAAATCACATCTTTCCATGTCAACTCTATTTTACCTTCATATGGTTCAAAAGAGACAGCAGAGATAACACTCTTCTTTGTAACACTACACTTAAAATGACAAACAACATAGAAACTATCCATTTTTACAAATTCTAAAAGTGCTATAACATTATTATGAATTATTGGCATGAAAACCCCTTCTGTTTTTTAGGAATAAAGCAAGTATTATTCCTAAAAAGGGAGTCTGACTTCAAAACCTTTTCTGCCACCATCCAATAACATAACAACTCCATTATGAGCTTCAGCAATCTGCTTAGATAAAACAAGACCCAAACCGTTACCTTTTACTTTTGTACTTTTAAAAGCTTCAAAAAGATCTTTTTTATTCTCAATTGCTATGCCACTATCATAGATTTTAAAAATATGATTCATTTCATCTGAATTATAGACTACCTCAATGACACCATCTTCCTCTTCATCTAACTCAATAGCGTCAATTGCATTGATAATGAAGTTTGAAAAAAGCATCTCTAATAAATCTTTATCTGCGTTTATACTAAAGTCTTGTTGTGGAAAAATAAACTCTATCTCTTTAGAGTATGCATAATACTCTATAGACTCATCAATAGACTTCTTTAAACTACTCCAAGAAAATGATTTTTTCGTAGCCTCTACTCCCTTGGAAAACATCAAAGTAGCTTTAATAATTCTATCAATTCGGCTAACAGATTTTTGTATCTCTTCAACAATAGGTATATTTTCAGCAATTACTCTTTTTTTTAGAGTTGAACTCAGAAGTGAAATAGAGCCTATTGGATTACGTATTTCATGTGAGAGATGAGCTGCCATCTGTCCCATAGTAGCAAGATTTTCTTTACGTTTTTGCTCTGTTATATCTGTCACACTGAGCATCACTTTATCTTTGTAAGTTGAACTCTTTACAAGGTAAGATGAGGAGTTAAATTTAACTTCATAATCATCATGCTTATACTCTAAAAGTTTCAGCAGCTCCCATAACTCTCTTGCTTTAGAGTTCTGTAAAAAAATAGTGTTATCACTATTTACTATCCATATTGCGTTTGGTAAGAACTCTACAACTTTCTCAACTGTATCCTGCAAGTGGGCATAAGAAGACTTCAGTTCATTAAACTCATTTTCAACCTTATATGTCTGTTCTATTAAAAGGTTAAGTTCTTCTGGAGTTACTGTTGACATTACTTATTCAAACCCTACTAAAATCTTATAAAGTGAGTGTGCGTCATCACTTCCGCAAAGCTCACGTATAGAGTGCATCCCAAATGTTGGCAGTCCAATATCTAAAGTATCGATTCCAAGTCTTGTTGCTGTTATAGGACCTATAGTCGAACCACATCCCATATCACTTCTTGTTACAAAATTTTGAAGCGGTTCATTAAGTGAGGATGCCACACTCATAAACCTAGAGATAGTTTTAGAGTTTGAAGCGTATCTCTGGTTCGCATTTACTTTTATAACTACACCTGCGTTTACTTTAGGGGCATGTTCTTTATCATGTTTAGATGGAAAGTTTGGATGGATAGCGTGTGCATTGTCTGCAGAGATTAAAAGAGAACTTCTTATCATCTGCATGTAATCTTCATAATCACTATACATTCTACGAAGAGTGTTCTCCAAAAATGAACCACCTGCCCCACTAACAGACTCACTCCCAACCTCTTCATGGTCACTTGCAATAAAGAGCATAGGCTTATCACTAGCTACAGAACAGATAGCCAGCATACTAACATAACAGCTCAGCAAGTTATCAAGCCTTGCACTGGCTATAAAATCATCATGTAGACCTACGTAAGCTGCCTTTTGTGTATCATAAAAACTAAGCTCACTTGCATATAACTCTTTTACATCTAAAATCTCTTCTTTTGATAGTTGCCATTTTAAAAACTCATCAAACTCAAAATCATCGTTAGTTGTTAGTATAGGCGAGATATCAGTCTGCTTGTTTACAGTTCTATCTTTGTTAGCCTTATCATCAAGATGAATAGCTAAAGATGGAATAATCGCGATAGGTTTTTTAACATCAATCAGAGCATCTTGTATAGTGTTATTTGAGTCAAGATATGAAACACGACCGGCTAAAGAGAGGTCTCTGTCAAACCAAGGGTTAAGAAGAAGTCCACCATAAGGCTCAACTCCAAACTTTACAACTCCATGCTCTTTTATAACCGGATTTGGTTTTAATTTTAGATTTGGCGAGTCAGTATGCGCACCAACCATAGTGTAGTTTTTCGATCCAGGATACGTAAACGCAATCACAGAAGAGTCATTACGAGTAACAAAATATTTCTTACCCTGCTCTAACTCCCATTTATCAGCTTCTTCAAGTTGAATAAATCCAGCATTTGCAAACATCATACTCATATTTTGAGTTGCATGAAAAGGTGTAGGTGAGGCATCTAGAAATCCTAAAAGCCCTTCGTTAAAATCTTGTTTATTCATCAAAAAATCCCATTTATATTTAGTATGATTATATCAGAACTCTACTCATTAAAGTAGAACTTTATTAAATATTATAAAAATGTTTGATATGCCACATCACTATATAATTGAACACTTTTGAACAAATTTTACATTGTAAACAAGAAATAAGTATAATTTCAACTTATTAATTCTATAAGGATATTTCTATGATTAAAAAAATACCTTGGTGGCTTGGTGGAGCACTTATGGCCCTTTTATTACTTTTTATTTTTTCTACTTTAGGTGCAGACAGACCTTTAGGTGCTTCAACGTATGTACCATATTTTGCAGGTATAATTTTTGATTTGGATCCAGACAAGTACACTTACTTAAAAGAGATACACAATGCTGGTTCATGGGAAGGGGTAATGCTTTTTGGTGTTCTCTTTGGCTCTTTTTTAAATGCACTCTTTGTTACTAAAACTTTTCGTTTTACTATAGTACCAGCAGCATGGAAAAAATATAAAAACAACTCTGTAAAATCAAGACTCATTTGGAGTTTTGTTAGTGGTTTTTTTCTCATCATTGGAGCTAGACTTGCGGGTGGTTGTACAAGTGGACATTTTCTTAGTGGTATGACACAGACTGCATTTAGTAGTATGATTTTTGGTGCCGTTGTAATGATTAGTCTTGTTGTAACAGGAAAATTATTTTATAAGGACAAAGCAGATGTATGATAAAGATAGCAGTATAATTGAGAGAATATTGAGTATGTTCCAAACAGTACAAAATGAGGGTCATGGTTCTGTTTTACTTGTTTTTATCATAGGAATGGTCTTTGGCTCAATTATTCAATATACAAAAGTTCATAAGTTTGAAAAAATTGCAGGTTTTTCAATGCTCAAAGATACTGTAGTTCCTAAAATGCTCTTTTTAGCTATAGGACTTGCTAGTATTGGTCTTTATTTTATGATTCAACTTGGATGGGCATCTTACCATATTAAGCCTATTATATTGGGTGGTCTTATCATCGGTGGAATAATATTTGGTGTATCTATGGCTATCTTTGGAAAATGTCCAGGAACAGGTCCTGTCTCAGTTGCAGAAGGAAGAATTGATATTATGGTAGGTGCACTAGGTGGAATTTTTGGTGGTTTAGTTTTTACACTTTTTTATGATAAATTAAAACTACTTATGGGACCTGACCTAGGTAAACTAACACTCACCGGATATTTTGAAGATCATCAAGGTCTTGCAGTTCTTATATTCGGTTTACTTTTAGTTGCCATAAGCATTGCTATTCCTCTTCTTGAAGAGACTGATGAAAATGATACAGGGTATCAAAATTAATTTTTGACACCCCTCTTCTTAGACTACATCGATAGATTCATTACCTTCAAGTGCTACAATAAGCTTACTATCAACTCGTATACTTGAATCTATCACCACGTTATGAAGTTTAGAGACTATTGTGATTGAGAGAGGTCTATTACCTCTGTTTTGCTGGATTATAGAGTATAACTTTTCTAAAATATCACTATCATTATCGAGTCTAACGGCTAAGTTTATAGGTTCAGGTGGTTTTTCTTGAACCTCTTTTTTAACTTTTTTAGTCTCTTTTTTTGCTTCTCTAAGTGTCATGATTTTACTAATGTTCATTCTTGGACCAAAGTCTGTATGAGTAATTCGTCCTTTAAACGCAATAGGCTCTTCTTGGTTCATATCTGCTAGTTTTTCTAACTTGTCTGAAAAGAGCATAATCTCCATATTTCCGTGAAAGTCCATCAAGTTTACTATTCCAAACTGATGCCCTTTTTTAGAGATTTTTGTTACAACATCTTCAACTTTTCCTATAAATATCGCTTGCGAGCCATCTTTAACATTTTCCAATTCAGATGAAAGAGTATAGTTTAACTCAGCTAACTGCTCACGGTACTCATCCATTGGGTGACCCGATACATAAAAACCTAATGTATCTTTTTCAAACTCTAAAATCTCTTTAAGTTCATATTCTTCTGAATTTTTAAGCTCTAACTTTACAGAAGTAATCTCTTCATCATCACCAAAAAGACTTCCGACTGCATTTTTCTTAGCTTCACTAGCTTTTTTTGCAGTATCTACAATAAGCTCAATTTGGTCTAACAAAGACTTACGTGAGTATCCAAATCTGTCAAAGCCACCAGCTTTAATAATCGCTTCTATAACACGCTTATTTACCTTAGATGGCTCAATTCTATTTACAAAATCTTGCCATGAAAGATAATCACCATTTTCTTCTCTTTCCTCAAGCATCACATGAATGGCAGCTTCTCCGACACCTTTAATACCACCAAGACCAAAAAGAACTATATCTTTTTCATCTTTTGTAATTGCCGAAAATTCTAGTTGTGAATTACAAATATCAGGAGGCCCTAACTCTATACCCATGCGTTTAACTTCATCAATATAACGAACAACTTTGTCTGTATTATCCTTATCTGAAGTTAAAAGTGCTGCCATAAACTCATTTGGATAGTAAGTCTTTAGCCATGCTGTTTGAAATGTAACCATTGCGTAGGCTGCTGAGTGAGATTTATTAAAACCATATCCTGCAAACTTTTCAATCAAATCAAAAAGTTTTGAAGCTTCATCACGAGGGTGACCCTGTTTCACTGCACCTTCTGAAAACTCTGCATTGTAAGTCGCCATATCTTTTTTCTTACCCATAGCACGACGAATAATATCTGAGTAACCAAGACTAAATCCACCAACATTTTGAACAATCTGCATAACCTGCTCTTGATAAACGATTACCCCGTAAGTGTTTTGTAAAATTGGTTTCATGATATCAAAAGTGTACTCTATCTTCTCACGTCCATGCTTACGCTCAACAAAGCTATCAAGCATTCCTGACTCCATCGGTCCTGGTCTGTAAAGAGCAAGTACGGCAATTAAATCCTCAAAATTATCAGGTTTTAGACGTTTGTTCAAATCCTGCATACCAGAAGACTCTATCTGAAACATTCCGACTGTCTCACCAGTTCTGATAACTTCATAAACCTTCGGGTCATTTTCATCTATCTCATGCCAAACAACATCTCTGTCATAACGACGTTTGATAAGTTTTATAGCATTATCAATTACATCAAGAGTTTTAAGACCAAGGAAGTCAAACTTAATTAAATCAACATCTTCAAGGTAGTTAAGCGAGTACTGCGTTACAAAAGTTGTCTCACCCGATGGCTTATAGATAGGTGTTTTATACCAAAGTTCCTCATTTGAGATAACAACACCAGCAGCGTGAATACCTGAGTTACGTTTAAGACCTTCGAGTTTCTTAGCGAACTCCCAAACTCTCTTTGCGTTTGCATCTTCGTTTATAAGCTCTTGTATTTTTGGTTCTTTTTGAAAAGCACCATCAATAAACTCACCTTTTTTAGTCTTACCGTTAAGAGTAATACCAAGCTCATCAGGAATAAGTTTTGCCATCTTGTCTGCTTGACTAAGCGGCATATCTAAAACACGGGCAACATCACGAATAACCCCTTTTGCAAGAAGTGAACCAAAAGTAATAATTTGAGCGACTTGATTACGTCCATATTTTTCAACAACATAATCAATTACTTCACCACGACGAGCCTGCATAAAATCCATATCGATATCGGGCATTGATACACGTTCAGGATTTAAAAAACGCTCAAAAAGCAGGTCATATTTCATAGGGTCTATGTCTGTAATATCAAGAGAGTAAGCAACTAAACTTCCAGCCGCCGAACCACGTCCTGGTCCAACTGCTATGCCTTTTTCTTTTGCAACTTTTACAAAATCCCAAACAATCAGCATATACCCAGGGAACTTCATAGAGTTAATGATATCCATCTCAAACTCTAGACGCTCTCTATACTCTTCATGTCTCTCCTCGGGTACAATTTTAAGACGCTCAACTAGCCCTATTTTACATCTATAAGTAAAATACTCTGCATCATTTTTATCAATTGCAGAAAACCATGTTTTTTTATCCGCTTCACTAGCTCCATCAGGAAGAGGTGCATCATCTTCATGATTGATACTAAGCCCATCTTCTGCTGCGTATTCTGGAGTAAATTTAAAGTTAGGTGGGATTGGTTCTTTTACCGTTAGAGCAAAATCTTCTATCTTATTTACTATCTCTTGAGTATGCGTTATCGCTTCAGGAATATCCGCAAAAAGTCTAGCCATCTGCTCAGGACTTTTTAGATAAAACTCATGTACTGAGTGACGCATACGATTTGGATCATCGTAAAGTTTATTCATCCCGATACACATAAAAGCTTCATGATACTGTGCATCACCGGGGAAAGTGTAGTGTGTATCATTTGTTGCTACTACTTTTATACCTGTTTCTTGAGATATTTTTAAAATTTGATCATCTATAAAGAGTTGGTCGCCAATACCATGACGCATAAGTTCGAGATAAAAATCATCTCCAAAAATATCTTGATACTCACGTGCTACTTCAATGGCACCATCATAACCAAGAGCTCCATTTTTTACATTTCTCTCATTTGCAAGATTAAGGTGCCAGTTAACTTCACCTTGAAGACAAGCACTTGTACATATAAGCCCTTCACTATGCTCACGTAACTCTTTTTTGTTAATACGTGGAAAGTAGTAAAATCCATCGATAAAGGCTTTAGATGAGAGATACATAAGGTTCTCATAACCTTTTTTATTTTTAGCATAAAGGCAGATATGAAAGCGCTGTTTTGTACTTTTGTCACCAAGAGTATCACCATTGTGAATATACCCTTCCATTCCAATAATTGGCTTGATTCCAGCAGCAGACATCTGCTGATAAAAATCAATCGCACCAAACATATTTCCATGGTCAGTCATAGCTACAGAAGTCATACCTAGTTCTTGTAAACGAGGGACTAGATTACTTAGCTTATTGGCACCATCAAGTAGTGAATATTCTGTGTGAAGATGTAAATGTGTAAAAGGTTGTGCACTCAAAATAGTTACCTTTAAAAGTTTATATTATTAGAGTGATTATAGTAGTTTTTTCTTAATCTATTTCTGCATAGAGGGTATGCAGAAATTTATTTATTTAACTTTTCCTAAGAACTCAGCGTCTACAGTATTTACTTTTACTAAGTCATCAACTAAAACGTGATAAGGAACTTGAATAACAGCGCCAGTTTCAAGAGTTGCAGGTTTTTTACTTCCACTTGAAGTGTCACCTTTAAAGTTTGGAGGAGTATCAGTTACTATAAGTTCCATAGTCTCAGGAGCTTGAACAGAGATAGCTTTGTCTTTAAAGAAAACGATATCAACATTGATTCCATCTTTAAACCATTTTGAAGCGTCATCACACTGATCGTAAGAAAGGCCTAATTGGTCATAAGTTTCGTTATCCATAAACTGATACATATCACCATCATCATAAAGATACTGCATAGTTTTAAAGTCAATTACCGGAACTTCAAATTTATCACCAGCATGAACAGTTTTCTCAACTGTTCTACCATTTAAAAAACTCTTCATTTTCATACGTACGAACGCAGCACCCTTCCCTGGTTTCACGTGTTGAAATTCAACGATTTTATATGGTACTTCACCAACGATTAAACGTACACCTTTTTTAATATCACTCATTCCGACAGTTGCCATTTATACACCTTGCAAAATTATTTTTGAGTATTCTACACTATTGGTGCTTAGAATGTTATAATGTCATTAATTACTGACTATTTAGGATACAAACAACTATGGAATTTACTCTAGAAGCCACTTCAAAAAATGCACGTGCTGGTACAATAAAAACTGCACACTCAACTATTAAAACTCCAGTATTTATGCCTGTTGGAACTATAGGAAGTGTTAAATCCCTTGACGCTGATGATGTTGTAAATATGTTGGGTGCTGAGATTATACTTGCAAATACTTACCATATGTATCTACGTCCCGGAGATAAAACAGTTGAAAAAATGGGAAAACTTCATGGCTTTACAAAATATCCAAAAAGTTTTTTAACAGATAGCGGCGGGTTTCAAGCATTTAGTTTGAGCGATATGAGTAAACCAAAAGCAGATGGCATAGAGTTTCGCTCACATATAGATGGTTCAAAACACTTCTTTACACCAAAAAAAGTTATAGATATTCAAAACAATCTTGGCTCAGATATCATGATGATTTTAGATGATTTAGTGGCGCTTCCTGCAACGCAAGAGAGAATCGCACTGAGTATTGAGAGAACAACTGCTTGGGCTAAGGAGTCTATTGATTACTTCCGTGAGAAGCAAGCTAAAGGTATAGGAACTGAGCAAAATATCTTTGCAATCATTCAAGGTGGAACTGATAAAGCCTACAGAACAAAAAGTGCGACTGAGTTATGTGCTATGGATTATGACGGTTTTGCTATTGGTGGACTCTCTGTTGGTGAGCTAAATAACGAGATGTATGACACAGTTGAGCATACAGTTCAATACATGCCTACTGATAAACCTCGATATTTAATGGGTGTTGGAACTCCTGAAGATTTGATAGAAAACATAGAGCGCGGTATAGATATGTTTGACTGTGTTATGCCTACAAGAAACGCAAGAAATGGAACTCTTTTTACATCATTTGGAAGAATGAATATTAAGGGTGCTAAGTTTAAAGAAGATGAACTGCCAATAGATCCAGAGTGCCAGTGCCTCACATGTAAGACATACTCAAGAGCTTATATCAGCCATCTATTTCGTGCACGTGAGATAACATACTTTAGACTTGCAACTATTCATAACCTGCACTACTATCTAAATCTTATGAGAGAGGTAAGAGAGGCTATCTTAGAAGATAGATTTGCTGAGTATAAAAAAGAGTTTTATTCAAAAAGAAGCTAGGCTTCAAACTTAGTTACTTTTTTACCCTCAAAGCTAATGGCTACTTTGCCTGATAGCTCTTCATTGTTATAGAGTGATTGTGAATTATCGACAAATGTTCTTGCATTTTGGTAAAAGAGAAGAGCGCTTACCTCTTTTCCAACTTCTATAGTTCCTTTTCTTTTGCCTATACTTTTTGCTGGATTCTCAACTGTCATTTTAATCAACTCACTCATACTTATTATCCCTGTTTTTACAAGTTTAGAGTAGTAAAGAGAAAGGACATCATCAATAGCTGCACAACCATAAGCTGCGTCATAAAACGCAACCTCTTTGTTTATAAGTGATGATGGCTGATGAAGAGATGTAAGACAATCTATTTGAGAATTTTTAAGAGCCTCTTGAAGTAATTCAACATCACTACTAGAAGCTAATGGCGGGTCAAGCTTAGCTGCTGTATTAAAATCTTCACACGATTCATCTGAACATATTAAATGATGAATAGAGACTTCACAACAGACATCCACACCATCTTCTTTAGCTTTAGAGATTAGTGAGATGGAACGAGGTGAAGCAATTGATTTAAAAAGTATTTTAATTTTAAAGTGTCTTGCTATTTCTATCATTCGTGATACATGAAGAACTTCACTAAGATCAGGAATGCCTGCAAGACCAAGCTTTGAGCTTACATCACCATCAAGCATTACTCCACTTTTTATAAGAGAATTATCTTCTGCCTTACAAAAAAGTGTAACACCTGTCATCTGAACATACTCTGCTATTTTGATAGCAACATCATTTTTTGCGATTGTACTCATATATGGAGCAACTGCACCGCGTTTAAGAAGTATCGCGATATTACTAAGTGTTGCATCTTCTTGAAGTGTGTTTAACATCAAGTCAATCTTTGCACCGCTTAAATCATTTAAAGAGTTCTGAGCAAATTCTAAAACAATCTCATTATCAATAGCCGGAGAAGAGTCTGCATTTAAGATTATATGCCCTACTCCGCCTTTTATAGCCTCTTGAGAAAGAGCTTTTATGTTGTTTGAATTAAGAGTGGAATCATGAAGTCTCACGTTAGTATCTACTAACGATGGGATAAAATAAGCACCATTAGCATTTATAATTTCTGGATCACTTAGAAAATCACCTATCTCCGTTATAAGACCATCTTCTATACGAATATCAGATTCTCTCTCACCATTGATATCACAAATAATTGCATTTGATATAACCATTTCAGACCACCTTTGATATAATGATGACATTATAAATAAATAAGGCTTAGAGTTGCGTTTTATAACTATATTTTTTTTAATTACTACATTTTTATTGGCAAATACTCCTTATGAAAAGGGTAAAACTGTATATCTAAGTAAAGGTTGTTATAGCTGTCATGGACACAAGGCCGAGGGTATGCACCGCTATCCATCACTTGCTAACAGAGCAAAAGGATATTTGGCATACAAGTTAAACCGTTTTCGTGATAAAATATCGGATAATCAGCAACAAGAGATGATGATAGCGTATGCAGTCGACCTAAGTGATGAAGATATAGAAAACTTAGCAACTTTTCTTTATGAATACAAAGAAGATGGTTTAGATGAGCGCTATGATGATAGCTTTGAAACTCACGGGGATGGTGGATCATGAAAATATTAGTATCGGCATTAGAACACTCTGCAAATGTTCATTTAAAATCTTTAAAAAATAAACTTAAAGAAGAGGTAGAGTTTATCGGAATTTTTGATAAAGAATTTGGAGAACCTATCGTTGATTTGAGAAGTTTAGCCGTAATGGGATTTGTAGATGCCCTCATGAAGCTAAAGTTCTTTTTTGACTTAAATGCTCAAATGGTTGAGTTAGCAGAGGATGTAGATAAAGTTTTACTTATAGACTCATCTGGATTTAACCTTCCACTTGCAAAAAAAATCAAAAAACTCTACCCAAATAAAGAGATTATTTACTATATCTTACCTCAAGCATGGGCATGGAGAAAAGGTCGTATATCTGTATTAGAACGGACTATAGACAAATTATGTTCCATATTACCTTTTGAAAAAGATTACTACTCTCAGGTAGCTCCTATCGAGTATGTCGGGCATCCTCTACTTGACCAGATAACAAAATTCAAAACAGAGTTAAATAAAAAAATAGAAAATATAGTTTTTATGCCTGGTAGCAGAAGAGCTGAAATCACTAAGCTAATGCCAATTTATAGAAAGATTAAAGAATTAATACACGTAAACGCGATAGTTATTATCCCAGATATATTCTCCGATGAAGATGTAAAAACTCTTTATGGAGATCTTTCTGGATTTGAGGTAAGAAAGGATGCTCATAAAGAGTTACTTGACGCTGATTTTGCATTTATCTGTAGCGGCACTGCAACTCTTGAAGCTTCACTTATCGGGATACCATTTATACTAAGCTATATCGCAAAACCTATCGACTTTTTTATTGCACGTAACTTGGTAAAAATGAACTACGTTGGACTTGCAAATATAATGTTTATGAAGTATAAAAATAGAACTATGCATCCAGAATTTCTTCAAGATGAAGTAACAGTCAAAAATCTATTAAAAGCATATAAAGAGTTTAAAAGAGAGACTTTTTTACTTGATTCTAAAGAGCTAAGAAGCTATTTAGAGCATGGAAGTGCTACAAGAGTTGCAACTATTTTAGAAGGTTAAAAAGTTCTAACTCTTCTGAAAATTCTTTAGAGTTATGAGCTCCATTAATCCTATGAAGTTTTTTCTCATTAGCATCTAAAAAATAAAATGTTGGCGTTGCAAAAAACTCTAATCCATCAGGCATAAAATCTTTGTGGATATCTATATGAACAGCTACAAGTCCTTTATTGAATCTCTTTGCAAAGTTTTTATCTTGAAATACAATATCCTTCATGTATGCACATGCAGGACACCCTTTTCGAGAGAGCATCACCATTACATTTTTGTTCTCTTTTGCTGCTATTTCATAAGCATCATCAATATCTTCTACCCAGTTAATGTTTCCAAAAGCAGAAGTAAACAAAAAGGCTATAATTAAAAATATTTTCTTCAAAATAGATCCTTATAGTTTTTTTAGATGTATTAAAAAGTCATCGGGCTCTATAAAGCCTATGATAGTTTTAGATTTCTCTACATTTGACTCTGTATCAAAAAAGATAATTGCCGGAGGACCAAAGACTCCATACTTTTGACTCAGAGCTTTTTCATCTTCACCATTTGCAGTCACATCTGCCTGAACTAAAACAAACTCATCCATTTTAGCTTTTACCTCTGCGTTTGAAAAAGTAACCTCTTCTAACTCTTTACAAGCAGTACACCAATCAGCATAAAAATCAAGCATAATTTTCTTACCCTTATTTTTTGCCAAGATTTCATCTAACTCTTTGATAGAGGTTATTTTTATAAATTCAGCATGTGAAGGCTCGGTTTTAATCATACTTGTTACAGCCTGTGGTTTTAAAAACTCTAATGGTCTAGCCATACTTTTTGAGCCACCAAGAACACCCATTAGAAGTGCTAAAGAGTAAATAAATAGAACTATAGCCACACTTTTTTTGAAAGTATGACCACCTTTTTCTAATGCACCTAGATAAATTGCAAAGCCAATTCCAAGAATCGCATATAAAAGCATAGTAATATACTCATCCACAATTCTCTCAAGCATCCAAACTGCAACACCCAGCATCATAACACCAAAGATAGCTGATACCATAGTCATCCAAGCGCCAGGTTTAGGCATAAACTTACCTGCACTAACACCTACAACTATAAGAGGAATACCCATACCGATACTCATAGAAAACAGAGCCATACCACCAAGAACGGCATCACCCGTCTGACCGATGTAAACAAGTGCACCTGCAAGTGGCGCCGCTACACATGGTCCAACTATAAGAGCTGATAAAAATCCCATAATAGCGATTCCAACATATCCCGAACCATGACTTGCAGAACTTACCTTAGAAACAAAAGAGTCAGGAAGTTTTAACTCATAAAAACCAAACATACTAAACGCAAGTGCTACAAAAACAAAAGAGAATGAGTATATAACCCATGGCGTTTGAAGTGCCGCTTGAAGATTAGCTCCAAAAAGTCCTGCTAAAACACCAGCAATCGTATAAGCAACTGCCATAGCTAAAACATAAACTAAAGAGAGCATAAATGCTTTTTTCATAGTTATACCCTCACCTTGAGAAATAATCAACCCAGAGATAATAGGAATCATAGGAAAAACACAAGGAGTCATAGCTAAGAGCAGTCCAAAACCAAAAAATGTAGCAAGAATCAGAAAAATATTTCCCGAACTAATAGTATCAGCGATAGCATCACTCTCTGAACGCTCTTGTGGTTCTTGTTTTTTTTCAGTTGCTGTAATTATTTTTTCATCTTTTAATACATTTAAAGTTTTTTGTTTCTCTACTCTTTGAGTAACACTCAAAGTTAATGTGTCTACGTCAAAAGAGTACTCTTTACTAAGAGGCTCATAACACAGACCCTGCTCTGAACATCCTTGATATGAAAGTTTAAATTCAATAGTTTTTTTTCCAACGATATCAGCATCTCTTTGAAGTTCAACTATAAATGCAGGAGATTTAAGATAAACCTGTTCTTCATGATGCTCAATACTCTTGGGAGATATAATGTTTTTAATAGTAACACCATTATTGCTAGTAATTTCTAATGTTACTTTTTCACTATAAAGATAGATATCTTCAGTAATCTCAACACTAGCTTCTATCTCCATCTCTTGATTTAAAATAGCGTGAGGTTTAAAGGCTTCATCAGGCATCAAAAAATCAGCTGCAGACAATATTATGGTGATAGTAAGTAACAAAAATATAAGTTTTTTCATCGTATTCCTTTTATAAAAAAGAGTATATCATAAGAAGTGTGTAGTTTTTGTGAAGATTTATTTCTATAAGATTATTACTTTAAAAAGTAATTACTTTATCACTCTCAATAACCCAATCTGCAAGAATTTGCATTGTTGAGGAGATGTTTTCATTAAAATATGGTTCATTTTTAAATAAACCGCAACGTGCATTACAAGTGCCACATACTTGAAGATTTATCCCACTAGAATACATCTTCTTAAGCATTTCCACTAAGTCATAATCATAACTATCTGGCTGAGCTGTTTTATCGCGAGCAAGATCAACTGCATCATTCATTAAAAAGATATTGACCTTTTCTCCACTTTTATAAAGTGCCTTAGCTAAACGCAGAGCATTCCAAGTAACATCAGTGCCATCATATGGCTGATGATTGAAGATTATAGTTGTCATTACTCATCTTCTTCTTTGTTTAAAATAACAGTCCCTAAACCAGTTTCAACAGGATAACCAGCTTTTGCCCAGCCTTTAAGTCCGCCTTTTAGGTTAGTTGCTTTTTTATAACCTAAATGTCTAAGTGTTTGTGCAGCTAATGCACCACGACTTCCACCACGACAATATGTTACGATAATTGCATTTTTATCTTTAATCTTATTACCTACTTGAAACTCTAGATTTCCACGTGTAATAGCATACGACTCATCAGCATAAATCTCACCTTCTGAGCGTTGTTCACTCTCTCTTATATCTAAGACTATTACTTCTTCTTCTTTATCTAGCATAGCTTTTAAAACAGCCGGTTTAATCTCTCCAGCCTCTTTTTTGGCTGCAACTAAAAGCTTGTCTGTGTTTGCAAACCCTGCCATTAATGCTGTTGTTGAACTAAGGGCTATTATTGCTACTACGTTTATTAATTTTCGTTTCATCTTTTTCCCTTCCATTTAGTCTCTTACTGGAATGTAAGCAAAACCTTCATTTTGTTTATCTATTAAACCAATTGTTGAAGTCGGAACTAGTTTTACAAACTCTACTATATCTTTGTCTTGTAACTTATTACGTTTCATAGCGGCCTTACACATTAGAAACTCTACATCATAAGTATCGAACATAGTTGCTATTCTTGTTTTAAAGTCTGCATATACTTTAGACAACTCTTTATCATCTTTAAACATACTGCTTTGTAAATCTTTTACAAAAAATCTATATGCTCCACCATGAATAACCACAGCTACTTCTAGCTCTTTTAAGTTGTTTTGATAGTGTGTTTTATGAACTACTAGACCTTTTAGTATATGTTTTTCAAACTGAGCAACACTACTTGTAGTTAAATCAATAACCAGTTTAGCGGTCTCATCACTAGCGCTAAGTATACCTACAAAGGCAAGTAATAAAATTATTTTTTTCATGCTTTTAGCTCTACTCTACAATATCTTTTAAGATAGATTCAAAGTCAGTTTGAGCTTTCATAAGAACAGCGTGAGCTTCTTTATCGTCAACTTTTGCAGAGCTCATCCAGTTGTAAACTGCTGGAAATCCCATTACAATTTTATCTTCATCTTTTTTCTTATAAACCATAACTGTACATGGAGCAAACGCAGATGCTTCTGGTCTTGTAAGTGCCACTGTGTAAATTACTTTTAGCTTACAGATAGAATAGGTATCATAAAAATCATATGGAGATTCCACAGTTCCCTCTTGCGTCAACTCTTCGTTGAAATCAACAAAGCCTGGCATAACAAATCCTAAAGGATCAAAACCAGACTCTAAGTATGCTTCTACTTCTTCTTTAGACTCTTCCCAATCTTCACCATCTAAATCAAATTCATATCTAGTCACTAAAGTACGTGACTCCTTGAGAGAATCTTCACTCAATGTATGCTTTACATTTGGAAATAAATCTTTCATAACTTTAAGAGTTTGTGCTTCTATCTTTTTAAGTATCTTAGTATCAGTTCCAAGAATCTTAGCTTGAGCTTCTGATGTTAAAATTGAAATATGCAGGGTATCTTCATTTAGTCCTTGATAGATTCCAACACCCATAGGTACAAATACACCAGCTTGAGCATGTGCTTTAACTAAATCTTGAGACAATTTTGTATGATATACAGTTAAAAGTGTAAAAACTTTAAAAGTAGTCTTTTGGAACTGTTTTTGAAACGGTCCGTTCATTTCTGAGTTTATACCTAAAGAGAAACCGTTGTTAGTAAAAGCCTTCTCTATCATTGTTGGAGTAATTTTTCCACTCTTGTTATCAACACTAAAAAGGTGTAAATCCCCTTTTGCATGTAATGATACAGCACAAATAAACGCAACTGCTAATATTATAATTTTTTTCACTTTTTTCTCCTAAGGTTTTATATAAATCCAGCCTTTTTTAACGCTCTCGAGCAACTCGACAACACCGGCTGTAACTACTTCTGAGCCTTCTATAAGCTCACTCTCTTGAATCTCGTAAGTTTTCATTGTATTTCCACAAGCTATAAACTCAACTTCATACTGCATCAAAGCATCTACTCTTTTTGCATCATCTATACTGTGACTCTTTAGTAAAAGTACAATCCCCTTTGAGTATGCAACAATTTTCATCTGAACATTATCAACTCCATAGTACTTAACAACATTACTTGCAACACTTAGTACATGGTCAATAGCATGAGGAGTATCTTCAGTTATAGAGAAGACAATCTTTCTTGGATTATCAAACGATGGTTTTGGCTCTGCATACTCTGTCTCTGCAGGTGATAATATACAAAGAGATAGTAAAATTAACGTAAAGTTTCTAATTAGTCTCATTTTATTTTCTCTGTTAAATCTTTAAAATCTTGGATATTCCATGACCCTGGAATTTTTTTAACGATCTCTTGATTTTTATTTATAAAGTAAAAAGATGGAGTAAAAGGGACTTTTATACCTAGTGGTGCTTTTTCATTATCAAGGTTTACCTTAGCAACAATAAAGCGTTTACCTAACCACTGAGCCATCTCTTTATTTTCACAAACTGTTTTTTGCATATCTTCACAATAGTGACAATTACTACGAACTATCTTTAGCATGATTATTTTTTCACTCTTTTTTTGTATTTCAAGAGCCTCTTTATAAGTGTGAAGCTCAACTCCCCACAACCAACTCATACTCAAAATTAAAATTAATACTATTTTATTCACTTTCCCACTCCAACATTCTATAAGCTATCTCAACATTTTGTCTATGCATAGAGTCATAAAAATTTACATCTTTAAACTTATCCATTGTGACCATGTTAACAACATCTCCAATCCCTTCGCCATCTTCTATGAGTGAAGAGACTCTCTCACGTAGAGTTTTTATATAGTTGTAAGTCATATCTATAGAGCTCACGTCAACTATTTCGCCATGTCCACCGATGATGAACTCTACATCCATCTCACGTATCTCATCAAGAGTCTCTATCCAGCCTTTTAGATTACCATCACGTATTGAAGGAATTCTATCATTAAAGACTAAATCCCCTACAAAAACCATTTTTTCACTAGGAATATAAACGAAAAGATCACTATCCGTATGAGCTTTTTTATTTACACTTATAATATGTACTTTTCTTGAATCTAAACTGAGAGTTTTTTTATCTTTAACCAGTAGAGTAGGAAAAACTTGAGTTGTTTTTGCATAAGCGTCAGGACTTATACGTTTTTGCATTCTAGTCATCTCTACTTTTGGTTCATCTTCAAACGCACGTGAGCCGATAATCTGGACACCTAACTCTTTATAGTAGCTATTACCAAGCCAGTGATCATCATGAACATGAGTGTTTACAACGTACGATATTGGAAGATTCTTAATATCTTTCATTTTTTTATATGCTTGAGATGCATACTGGTATGTGGGACCACTATCTATCACAAGATAGCTACTCCCCATATTAACAAAACAGGAGTTAGACATATTACCATTGTTACGCTCGTCCATCACTTCACTTAGACCAAAGAAGCAGTGAGTAGTCTCACTAACCTTCTTCGGTTCTAACGTATAGTCAAAAGCGAGGAGAGAATGAATTAATACTAAAAAAATTAGAAGTGACTTCAAAGCGTAACCTTTCTTTTATAATTTAGTCTAGAATTTGAATTGGTACTGTGCTATAAATGCATCATCTTTATAACCTTTTAATCCATTCCAAACACCATCAGTATCACCACTTGCAACGATATAATTCAGTACAACTTTATGCTGATTTCTCATACGCTTAGCTTTACGAGAAAAATCTTGGTAAGGCATAGACATAAATATATTCATACCTAAGTAAGTATTTCCTAAATCAGTATCAGCACCATTACCCTGTGCAGAACCTTGCATATGTTTAGCAACTAACTCCAAAGATGGCATTACAAAGTAAGCAGCAGTTGCAGTAATTACTTGTTCATCAAAGCCATCAGTACCTTTAATATTTGTAGCATTAAAATACTCAGCTTTTAAACTTAATGCACCTAAGTTAGAATCAACACCAATATTTATATTTGAATAGTCTTCACCACCTGTAATACCACTTGGTCCTTTAGCATTTTCACTTAATGCATAAGAAGCTTCTAAGTGAAGTTTTTCAGTCCAGTCAAACATACCACGAACAGCATAAGAGTTTCCACCATTTTTAGTACTCTTTGCTGCTACACTTCTGCTTGCTTGATTTGCCATCATCACATCATAACCAAAACCTTTCCACGGACGTTCATGACCCATCTCAAAACCATTTACTTTATTTCCTCCCCAACCAATACCACGACCAGAGAACATAAGACCCGTATTTCTCTCAAGTACAAGTGCCTTATCAAAACCACGTTCAGCTATATCAAGATTCCATCCTGGCATTGTAAAACCCATACCATTTGGCATTTTAATCAGACCCGCTTTTACAACAAATGCAGGGTCAGCTACATAAGAGATAAATGCATCTTTAACCATTTTTGGCATAGCTGCACCATCACCAGTTTTAGGATTAGCACCATGATCTTGATTAAAATCTAAAAATACTTTACCACGAACTTTACCAGCTACATATTTCCAACCAAGACGAATACGTTGTGCACCAAATGCAACTTTTGAATCATCATTAGTACCAATATAACCATCCCCACCACGAGCTTCAAGTTGAGCAAAACCAAAAAATGTAAGCTTTGTATCAACATCACCAACTTTTTTCTTCATTGTATAACCAGCTTGTGCTGATGTAGCCATTAGTAAAACCGCTGCAGCACCTGCTGCTAATTTAATCATATTTCTTTTCATTTGAATTCCCTTTGTTTTTAATAGAATAATACTTTATAATACAAATGATTTATTTGTATTATATATACTATTCAGATTTAGATGGTAAACATAGCTCCCATCTAACCTATTTAACTACTTAACAGCTTCTAGAGCCTTTAACTGGACAACCACAATCGTAATCAACTAAAGTAACATTACCCGTGTTACTTACATCAACAACTTTTTGTTTTTTAATATAATCTCTTGTAACATCATACACTGCACGGATTTTATCTTCTTGAAGATTTTCACCTGCGTTTTGTAAATTGCCACCCCAAGATGAAACTATGTATGTTTTGCTTAAGTCTATAGGTTTACCTCCAATCATAAGTTTAGAGATACGTTTACCAGCTTCTGCAGCAACTGCAATGCTATATGTAACTCCACCAAGACGACTCATGTCACCACCTTGTTGATAAAGTGGATTTGCATTAAATACATTATCCGCAATATCTTCAAGTAAGTTTGCAATCTGCTTACCTTTTAACTCAAATGTATAAACGTTAGGGTAAGTGATACCACACATCTCATATACATTATCCATTAAAATATTATCGCCTGCAAGAACTGTTGTTCCCCATCTATAACCAGGAGTAAATGACATATCACACTTCATCTCATCCATTATAGCGTCATTAATCAGCTGATCAAAAGTTGAGAAGAAAGTATCACGTTTGTAAAGAGTATTTTTAGTTTTACCTAAAACTTCATTTAACTCTTTGTCAAATGGAGCATATAACTCATTTACAAGTTTCACACCCTCTGGATCTGCTGGAATCATGTTTGAAGCTATTGGTACAAGCTTGTACTCATAACCATTCACTTTTCCATCTTTAGCATCAATATCTAAACGACCAACATATTTACCATGACTACCTGCAATAACGATAACAGTACCGTCAATTACGATAGGCTTAGGTGAAGGGTCATGTGTATGTCCACTTAAAATAAAGTCGATACCATGAACCATACGAGCCACTTCTTGATCAACAGAAAAACCATCGTGAGAAATAACTACAACACAATCAACTTTATGCTCATTTCTTAACTCATTTACATAGTCTTGAAGTGTTTCAGGTCTAATACCAAAACTCCAACCCTCTGTAAACTCTTTAGGATTTGCAGTAGAAGTAAATGGAAATGCTTGACCGATAACACCAATCTTCGCTCCACCTTTTTCTTGAATTGTATATGGTTCAAAAATCAACTCTTCATACTCATCAGCAAAAGGATCATTACCTATAACGTTTTGTGCTACAAATTTTGCATCTAACATCTCGATAAGTTCCATAACACGCTCTTTACCGTAAGTAAACTCCCAGTGACCAGTCATGATGTCAACACCAAGATAGTTTTGAGCTTTAACAATAGCCTCACCCCTAGTCTTAAGTGCAACACCGGTACCTTGCCAAGTATCGCCTGAATCGAGGAAAAGAACATTCTCATTACCACGCTCTTTACGAACATGATCTAAGTATGTTTTCATATGAGCGATACCGCCCATTTTTCCAAACTTTTTAGCAAGCGTTTCAAAATCCATATGAGTATCGAAATACGCATCTAAACTTGATGGCTCTAAACCGTAGTGTTTAGCAAAAGCTTCACCACATAAAAATCCAGGTGTACCCACTAAGTTTGGAGCAGAGATTAATGTAGAAGGCTCTCTCCAGTATAATGGTTTGATATGAGCATGGATATCACACATATGTAAAAGTGTAAAGTTACCCATAGAGTTAAAAGCATAAATATCTTTAAGTCCTACATTTGCTGGCGTTTTAGTTGAACCAGCCATACCATTAGTAGCAGCACCTAGTCCTAAAACTGCAGCAATATGCATAAAGTCTCTTCTTGAAATATCCATCTTAAAAACCTATCTTTTTAGACCAGGGATAGCTATTTCAGTACCCTCAGCTTTTTTAGTAAGATAAACTTCAAGAGCAACCATCTCCGGTGAGCCTATTGGAATAACTTTTAAAAGTGCATTTTTCATACAACCCTGAAAACGACGCTGTAGAGTTCTAAGAGATGACTTAGTCATTCTGTATGCCGGCCAAGTTGCTGCAACTGCAACACCTTTGTTACTTAAATCAGGCAGTGGCTGAGTTCTTAATACTCCACCAATAACATCAGGAGAGTGACAACTCATACAAGAGAGACCACGTCCACCACGTTTTTGGTTAAACGTTATATCACCCAAAGCATAAGCATCTTTCATATGTTGATTAGCATTGATATTAACTTGACTTTTTTCACCATTTGCTAAAGATTTTGCATAAGCACTCATATCAAACATATCTGAACTTTTAAGTTTAAATGGTTTGTGACCATTTTTATGCATAAGTCCTTGAAGAACTTGATCTATCCCAACAACCTGTTTGAATTCTGCTAAATAACGAGGGAATCCTGCTAAATATACTGCTAAATCATCTTCACTTACATTTAAAAATGCAGCTAATCCCGCATCTCCACCACATTTCTCAGCTAATAGTTCTTCACCATTAGCAACCATTAAATCTGCTGGGTTATTCTCTAACATCTCAGCATACATTGCACGATCGGCATCACTCATTGCAAACTGTTCTCCACCAAAAGATAGTGATGAAAGAAGTGCAACAGATAATGCTATTTTAATTCCTACTTTCATTGATTATCCTTTTGGTTTAATCTTTTTACTTTTTTCATGTACTTCACCAGTGTTATCCGTATACGTAACGGTAAGTTTACCTTTACCATTAATTTTCATATATGTTGTAAAAACTGGATTCACTGATAACGACTCCCACACATTCATGGTTGTGATATCTTTACCATTATAGTTAAACTTCACACTATTTATATACTTAGCTGGAATAATTTTTTTAGTTTTTTTATCTTTACTCATACCAGTATCCATCGGGTGCATAACCATAAAACTTACTTTTACTATCTCACCATCTTTAAACTTTTTTGGCTTAAGTTTGATTAGTGATTTTCTTTTATCTGCCATTTTAATATCCTTTTCTTATTGTATTTTTTAGGAGTTTGATTGAAATCAACCACAACCACCAATAGTTACTTTTACACTTTGTGAAGCGATTAGAAAATCACCATTACTTAACTCCACTAAAGCAGTTACTTCTTGAGTACCACCAAGTTTAATACGCGTTGCAAACATTGCTTTACCATTTGCAGGTGTAAGATTTACATCAATACAACGAGCATTTGAATTCTTACCAGCTAAAATATGAATAGCTTTCACATAGTCAGCATTAGTCATAGGAGAATCAACCTCAACAGTCACTGGAACAACAGCACCATTTTCAGCAATTTCGGGAAGCTTTAGTTTAATTTTTTTAGAAGCTTTTGGAGCTTTACCACCAGTGATAGTATCAACTGCAGTTTTAAAACTCATAGCATTTGGACCTACCGGTTTTGTATCAGCTGCGAAACTCATTGCTGGCATTACTACACCAACAGCTGCAACAGCACCTACTTTTTTGAAAAAATCTCTTCTTTGCATAGTATAAATTCCTTTTTATTTTGGAGATACAATATATGAAGTTATATCACATATCTCTCTTGGTGTAAATAACTTAGTAGTTAAGTTAATAGTCATGTGAGTATCTGGATTATCAACTCTTGGATCAGCAATTTTTTGAAAAACAAACTCATCATCTCTGACACCAGTTGCCATAAAATTAGCTTTATATGCTGTTAAGTCAGGACCAATACTTCCAGCACCACGAGCACCTTCTATATTGTGACAAGCAACACAGTTTCCGTATTGTTTTGCAGGTATTTTATCTCCAGGCATGTACGTTTTACCAGGCTTCATCTGTTTTTTTGCTAGGCCTTTAGGCAACTTTCCTTTAGCTTTCTTTCCATTTAAATTATGGAATATAAAAGAACCTCTAGCAATTGCATCAGTATCAGTTGTAATACAACCAGCTGGCATTGTATATATCTTAGCTGGTGCTAATAGATCTTTTTCAATCATCTTACTTGCGTTTGGGCTCTCTATAATGCTACTATAATCAGCAGCAAATATTGAAGTAGTTACAAGTAGTGATATCATCACCGTTTTCTTCATTTTCGTTCCTCCTATATATTTTCAAAGTCTAGTTTAACTCTAAATTGTAAAATTAGTGTAAAATATTTGAAGTACTAAGATAAAATTTGATATTTTCTTAATAATGAAGGTGAAAGAATCTTTGAAAGTACCTGTTTGTGGGGGTCACCTTAAAAAGGTGACACAAATATTGGTAAAGTCTTGTATGAAAAAATTATCTTTTTAAACCGGGTATAGCTATTTTTGATCCAATCGCTTTTTTTGTAAGATATACCTCAAGTCCAACCATTTCAGGTGAGCCTATCGGAATTACTTTTAAGAGTGCATTTTTCATACAGCCTTGAAAACGACGTTGCATAGTTCTTAGAGATGATTTTGTCATTCTATATGCTGGCCATGAGGCTGCTGAACCAACACCTTTAGAACTTAAGTCTGGTAAAGGTTGTGTTCTCAAAACTCTCCCTATAATATCTTTAGAGTGACAACTCATACATGAAAGCCCACGACCACCACGTTTTTGATTAAATGTTTTTTTACCTAAAACATATGCCTTGTATATATGGGCATTTTCCATTATATTAATATTTACTTTTTTACCATTTGCAATTGATTTCACATATGCAAGGAGTGCAAACATTGTAGAGCTTTTAAGTTTTAATTTTTTATGTTTCTTATCATATGTCATAGCTTGCATAACTTGATCTAGTCCCACAACCATATCAAACTTCTCAATATAACGAGGGAAACCCGCAATATAGTTTGATAATTTTTTTGGAGTCACATCAAGATACTTTGCTAAAGCAACTTTCCCACCCATAGTGTTCAATATCAATTCTCCATCATTAAGTATCATAGCAGCAGGATTATCTTCTAACATATCTTCATATATGGAGCGATCTGCATCTGTCATAGAAAATTGTTTATATACACGTACTTTTTTCTTCTGAGAGTTCAAATTAGCACTGTTCTCTTTATTTAGTTGTAAATTTAATATATATGCTAGTAGGGCTATTGCAATAGATAAAACTATTAAAAATGCAGTTTTCATTTACATATCCTTTTCTTAGTAGATTTAGATAAGTATATATTTATTATGTAAAATTAGTATAAAATCAAGTACTTATCTATGAAAATATATAAAGAAATGTACTCCCTTTTTTTGGAAATGAGTCTATTTTCAGTTCTATATTTTCTTCATCAATTATTGATTTGACTATATTTAATCCTATTCCAAAACCACCTTTACTAGTATCTTCACGGTAATATCTACTAAATATTTCATCTATATTTTTTATGCCCACACCATAATCTCTAAAACTTAAATGACATTTATTTTCTTTTGTATATAAACTCACATCTATTTGAGAGTTTTCATAAGAATATTTAATCGCATTAGATATATTATTATCAATGACACGTTGAAGTTTTTTTGAATTCATTTCTAGAGTTGGACACTCTTGTATATCTTTATTGATATGAATATTTTTCATTCGGGCAACTTCACTAAAATACTCTATTCTCTCTTTTAAAAACTCAGCTAGATTAATACTCTCATTTTCATACTTTAATTTGTCATACTTAATAAGATAATCCATATCATTATATATGTTTGACAAAACCTTTGTTGCTGCTTTCATTCTCTGCATGTATTTGTTTGGCTCATTCTTTCTATTATAAAGATCAATATTTACATTTATAATAGAGAGAGGAGTATTTATCTCATGTACAGAATCTTTTATAAAGTTGTCTAGTTTTTCATTTACCTTTTGAAATGGTTTTGCAAAAGTTTGTAAAAAGAACAGACTTAAAATAAAAACTAAGATAACTACACTAAAAAGAATCATCATTACTTTTTCATAGACTACTGCAAAAGATAACTCATTTTTAACAATAAGATATGCTGCTCCAAAGTATCTCTCTTTTGGGAGTTTTACAATGAGATAGGCATCATTAGCATCTAAATGGTATCCATCTTTAAAATATTTTATATTGTAATTAATAAGAGAGAATATTGGCTTAAAACTTTTATCGTACAGACCAGATTCAAATGTTTTAAATCTTGGATACTCAAAATACTCCTCATTTTGAGAATACTCTTGCATAGCTTTGATTATTAGTAGTGACTTCTCTTTTAAAAGTAACTCATTATGAATTGAATGAATATTTTTCATATATATAAAATAAAAAAAGAGTGGTGTTAAAAGAATAACTGAAACCAATGAAGTATATATAAGAGCATACTTGGCAGAGTATTGACTATCTTTCAATTATATATCCCAACCCTCTTCTGTTTTGTATTAATTCATCTGGGAGTTTTTTACGTAGATTATTTAACTGCACACGTATAGTTGCCGGTTCAACATAGTCCCCCCAAACATCATCTTGGAACATCTGCGTTGAAACTACTACATTTTTATTTTTTATTAGTACTTCTAAAATATCTTTTTCAGTTTTTCTTAAAACTATCTCTTCATCATCACAAATCAATTTACTCTTTTTCATATCATAGGTTACACCATGTCCAAGTGCGACAACTGTACTCTCATCACTAGAGACACTTGCAATAGCTTGATCAATACGTAGTTCTAACTCCACTAAATCAAAAGGTTTTCGTATATAGTCACAGCAACCTCTTTTATAACCCTCTTTTAAATCAGCAGTTTCAGTCATTGATGTTAAAAATATAGCAGGAATTTTAATACCATCCTCTCTTAGTTTTTTTAACATCTCAAAACCATCTAAAGTAGGCACATTAACATCAAGCAGTAAGATATCATATACCTTGTCATAAACTGCATCATAAGCTTCTAAGCCATCTGTAAAGCCATCAACCTCATAACCAATATCGCTTAAAAATTCTTCTATACTTATACGTAGTGAATATTCATCTTCTAAAAGTAATATTTTCATTTTATCTTCCCATCTATCTTTTTGACTATCTTTCTATCTAACATAATTTGTATCAGCTCATCTTTTGAGTATTTATCAAACTTCTCATACGCTTCATCTAAAAAGATTTCTCTATCCTCTTTATCTATTCCATCTTGCAGATAGACCATTGAATCAGCTGAGTATTTATCATATACATTTTTCCCATACTTCTCCTCTTTGACAACATCATATAGGCTATTTCTTGTTACATTAATCAAAAATGATATATCATCTTCTGGATTTCTAAAATACTCTAAATATCTCTCAGGAAGAACAAATAGATAGGCACCAATTGCTTGAAAATCACCATCATACATGGTCTCATAAAAGATATACTTGCTGTCTTTATATAAAATCTGATTTAATTTCAACTCTTTAAAATCAACTTTATTGAGTGTTTGAATATGCGAGTAGTTATAGTTTCTGTTTGATAAAACATGTTCACATACAGTTAGGTTTTCACTCATTAGCACCGCCGTATCCGTATGTTTTATATCAAGTAAAACATATAAGTCAACACCTATAGAGCTAAAAAACTCGGTAATAGATTTAAAAAATGAAATCACCTCTACAAATCCAAGAAAAACACCATCTTTATATATAGGTACAGTAGCTTTTATCCCGACTCTTCTTCCAATTTCCACTGACGTTCTCGGTGTTGTGTGCGTTTTAAAGTACTTTAAATCTGTTCTATAATCACCAATAGGCATTCCAGCATAAACGTCATCCCAACTTCTTGCAAAGATATTTAACTCACTCGTAATAACCTGTGCTCGTACATGCCTTGAAGTATTTTGTTTAATCGTATTAGTGATATCAAAGAGTATCTTGTAGCCTAAGTCTTCATCATCGTTTTCTAGTGCATTTATGAGACCTTCATTCTTAGAAAGAAAGAGAGCCATTTCCAAATCATCCATCTCATGAGACTTTAACTCAGATTCTAAAGCCAAGGTAAGTTGGTCTAAAATATGATAAATTTTTTCCTCTTTTATTTTGCCTTTATTATAGAAGAGCGCTATAGAGATAAGTATAACAATCGCAATAAAAACAAAGACTATCTTTTTTAACATTTAATACACTATCCCCTTAATAATAAAAAAATTATAACAAGTTTTAAACTTATTTACTCTAAAATAAAAATAAATTACACAAGAGAGTAAATAATGGTTGATTTAGATACAGATGTATGTGTTTGTAATGGTGTAAGCGCGGGAGAGATGGCAGAGTGTATCAGAGATAATAATCTAAAAACATTAAAAGAAGTACTTGACAATGATATACTTATTATTGGTGATAAGTGTCAGGCGTGTCAGGATGAAGGTTTTCATAATGACGGAATAAATATTCCCTTAGTTCTCTCAATGGTTGAAAAAGGGGAATTATAAGAACTAAAACTTTTCAAAAAGTAGACGATAAGCCGGTATTATAGACCTGTTTTCTATGCAAGTTGCATAGTAGCGTTTGTACTCTAGTGTAGTTGTAAGGTTTGGGTTTACATCTCATATATAAATCTCCCATAAAAGTATTAATACCGCTTTCATAAATCATCCTTTAATAATTTTAATATATCCTCAAAACCACCTTCTACTATCTCTATAGTAGAACAGGCAATCATTAGATTTATAGGGTAGTCAAAATCTTCTATAAATCTATCATCCTCATCCCAGAACAGTCCATTGTCCTCTTTTGTTGCAGAGAATTGTTCTATATAGCTGCGTTTACTCTGCATATATCCATACACTTTTTTACCCTTTGCATAAGCGTAACCACACTCCCATATAGTTCCGCTATCTGCTTCTTTTCCACGAAAAGAGTTTAGGTTTGCAACAACTATGTCACTTTCATCTATAAGTTTTTCATTTGCTCTAAAGATATCTTGAGCTATTTTTCTCTTTTGCTGATTAAAGTCTATTACATTATCTAGAGGGTACTGCCCTATAAACCCATACTCTTCACATAGCTCAGTATATCTTTTTCCAATCTCTATAGAATCCCTCTCAAATACATCCGGACCAGCTATATATATTTTTTGCAACTATTCATCCTCTGATATTTTTTTATATCTATCTTCTAAGTATAAAAACATCTTAGTTGTATAGTGCATAGGTACAAACCAAACAAAAATACCAACTGGCAAACTAAAGAGTGTTGAAAAGTCATTCTCTTTGAGATAATTTCCACTCAGGTATATTATATAAAAAGCAAAAAATGTGATTGAAACACCAATAAACCATTTCGTATATATGACTAGAGTAAACATTATTCCTACTTTTTTCATCTTTTTAGCAGTGAAGTAAATAACTCCAAGTATTAAAAAAATAAGTGCAAAATACTGTACTAGTTCATCCATGACTATAGACCTAGATTTCTCATAAAGTTTCCAGCAACAGTCTCGCTTCTCTGTTTGAAAAAGTTTGCAATTTGAGGTTCATAAACACTATCTACTACTTCAAAAAACATTATAAGCCATTGTGTAAATGCCCCACGACTGAGACCCTCAAGATGCATATGAGGACCAAAAGGATTTCCTCTATATTCACTATCACCGATAGATATAGATGCCCAGAAATTTGTTAACAACTCTATATGAGTCACCCACTCATCACTTTTTAAATCATTACCAAGTTTTGCAACAAAAAATGGTCCCACAATATCATCACTCAACACTTTAGTATAAAAGCGAATAACCATCACTTTTAAATTCTCTTTATTAACTTCACTATTTAACATACTCTCTCTTTTAATTTATATATGTAATAATAGCAAAGAATTTGACTAAAAGATAAACTCCTCGTAAGAACTATTTTTTTAAGCACAATGTTTAGCTTTTTATTCTAATTTCAAATCTATCTAGTCTAATTAACTCAACTTTCGCACATAGATTCCAATAAATCCACAAACTTAAGTTAAGTATTAAAGCCCATAAATAGCCACTTTTCAGTATAATTTTGTTCCTACAACATCATTACAAAAGGCTTATTTTAT
>Ga0256844_10000029_pt1 | contig 63206 bp, 59 predicted proteins | sample MusselsmetaG_FD_189100 | JGI IMG/M metagenome (GOLD analysis project Ga0256844, IMG submission 189100) | Mussel associated microbial communities from hydrothermal vent at the East Pacific Rise, Pacific Ocean - Mussels | ecosystem: Host-associated > Mollusca > Shell > Unclassified ... | reverse complement strand
CATCTTCTAACTGCTTTCGCCATTTTAATATGGTTGAAGGTGATGTTCCTACCTCATTTGCAATTTGTCTAAGTGACCAGCTGTAGGGAGGGAGTAATCTCAATAAAGCTTGCTCTTTAAGTTCAGTGGGTATTGGTGTTCCAGGCATAGTGCCTCCTGCCCCTATGTAAAAAAAGAGAGGCGACAACTATCCTGACACAGGGGGGAATAGGTGTTCACCATCAACAGAATACGCACCGCACAGGCAGCTTAGAAATTCGTATTCAAAATGATAGATAAAGCCGTTTTGTTCACTGCCGCACAGGCAGCTTAGAAAAATCTAATTCCAGTCTCTTATGCCATTGCACGGGAGTTTTTCAAAAAACATAGTGCTGGTACTGAAATGGAATTAAAAGCAAACAACTAATTGAAGCCAGAGGGTGTCACGCACCCCCTGGCATCAAAAAAAGAGACCGAATTTCTTGGTGTTGCAAGCAGTTTTATCCTGGAAATCCCCGTGGAATTCACGGTTTGCTTAGAATATGTGGAAGAGTATCGTTGATAAAAAGAAATTAAAATTATTGTTCCAGAAAATTCAATTGTTAGAATGAGGTTTTTTAAATGCGATCAATCAAAAAAACTGGCAAAAAGGCCAAAAAAACACCAGGCAACTGCAATGCAGCTGGCAATTAATCCGAAAACAAATAATTCACCCATGTTTGTCTACTTAAAGTAAATAATAGACGTAATTATAACATATTATGAGCAAAATTTATAAATATGGATTTGCCCTGACAGGCAACCCTAAAATGACTGTTGATGCACTAAAAGATGTATCGTTGCAAACAGGAAAAATGAATAAACAGTTCAGTCATACAGATAAATGGTTAAGAAAAATAGGGTGGGTAATGCTTGCTCGTGCTGCAATTGATGTTGCAAATGTCTTTTTAAATACAGCAAAAGGTACCAGCGAAGCTGTAAAGGCATTAAAAGAACTTGGTTTGTCTGCTGAAAAACTAAATCAGCTTGCACCTGATAGACAGTTTGAAATATTAGCGGAGGAAGTGTTGCTATTCGTTCAATGCGTGATGAGGCAGCTTCTCTTGGGAAAACAATAACACAAGATACCGCTGATGCCTTGGCTGGATTGGATGATCCATTTACTCGTCTCCATGCGGCATTAAGTGGTTTACTGCAGTAAAGCTGGCTATTCATCGTTAGATTTTACTGGAAAAATTTCCATCACCAATATTGATCTGCTTCAAAAGTTACTTAAAAATGGAATCGGCAAATCTAAGGCATTTGGTTGCGGTTTAATGATGATTCAACGAAGTGTTGTATGACGCTGTCATACGCTGTGTTATACTTCCTATAGATAGAATTAAATTGGGAGATAAATGGTGAGGATAAATGCGAGGCTTGAGCCAGAATATATTGACAAACTTGAGATTCTAAAGCGCCAGGAACATTTAACGACAACAGAAGTGATAAAAAAAGCATTGGCTTGCTATTATGAAATGAAAAAACGAGATAATAGTACAAAAATACAACAACTTTTAGAGAGTGATTTTATTGCTTGTGGTGAAGGAGTAGAAGATTTATCTGAAAATTACAAAAACTATTTAACAACTTCTATGAATAAAAAATATGATCTTGACTGATACAGGGTATTGGCTGGCACTGGCGAATACTAAAGATCGATTTCATCAGGAGGCAATTGAAATAACTAAAACCATTGAAGCCGAACTAATTATCACCTGGCCTGTGATTACTGAAACTTGCCATTTATTAAATAGTCGAATTGGTAGTCGGGCACCTATAAAATTTTTGCAACAGATAGAGCTGTCAACTACTTTCTTTGAGTTAACTGTTAGGCATCTACCAAGAGCCAGAGTCTTAATGGAAAAATATAAAAATCTGCCAATGGATATGGTTGACGCTTCTCTTGTTATTGCTGCTGAAGAACTTCAGACTGCAGATATTCTATCAACTGATCGTCGAGACTTTCAGGCCTATCGGTGGAAAAATCATCATCCTTTTAAAAATCTGCTTCTTTCTGATATTTGATACTGAGAATAGTGTATGTCATTTATCCCCCTAAAACCCATGCCATTAAAAAACGAATTTTTATGAACTTTATAAACAAAACGTGAAGCTTAAGCAGCGATTTCCTGGTTGTCTAAGTTGCCAGAGTAATTGATTGATAGGGAAAAGCTTAAAACTCAACCCGTCTAGTATAAAAACAATAAAACATAAGCTGTGGCCAGGACAATATGCATCAGAGCAAAAGGCAGTGCTTTTTTGACAAAATCGACAAAGGATAAGTGCAGCTGATGTTTGTGAATAATGGTAACGGCAACCAGAGTAGAGGCACTGCCGATGGGCGTGATATTACCACCTAAATTAGCACCAAAAACCACTGACCACCAAAGCGGTGAACTTTCCGGCGTATGGCTGGCGACCAGTATTTTTGACAGCATGGCTGCCAGAGGAATATTGTCGGTGACCGAGCTGGCAATTGCTGAGGAAATTAATAAAATGCTGGTGCCGAACAGACTCAGCTGCTCGCCAATAATATAATGAATACCATCACCAATTAACTCCAGCACCTGAGCATGCTCCATAACATTGATAACGACAAATAAGGCCATAAAAAAACCGATTAAATCCCAGTCTATGGAGCGGTAAAATTCATCTACTTCTGCTTTATAACGCAGCAGCATAATGGCGGCAAAACTGAGGGCGACAAAGCCCATACCGAGATCTCTGGCAACCGGTGTAATAGACGCTGTGGCAATAGCAATGATAAACAGCACTAACATTATGCTGGCAAACCAGAAAAAACGGTTGCTCTCAATACCATCATTTTCATCAAAGCTGGAGATTAAATATTCAGCCTGTTGTTTTTCTTCATTGCTTTTTAAAGCCTGAATAGAAAAAATACGCGTGCTTAAATAAATAGTGGCTATGGTGGCTACCAGCACAAATGGACTGGATTTAAGAAAAAAGTCGACGAAACTGATATTGGCTGCGTGACCAATAATAATATTCGGTACGGAACTGATAAGTGTCAGCAGGCCACCGATATTGGTGAGTAAACCCTCGGTTAATAAAAAACCCAGCAGTAAATTTTTTTGCTTCAGTTTACTCAGCGAAACAGCCGTAAGTGAACCGACAATAATCATCGCCGTGACATTATTCAATACGGCAGAAAATAATACCGTCATTAGTCCATAGTACCAGAGCAATTTAAGCGGATCTCCACCTGATAATTTGGTAAGTTTAATGGCAATCCAGCTAAACAGGCCTGAGCGTGATGTCACATCAACAAACAGGCTGGAACCAACAATAATGGCAATCACCCCCCAGTCAATAGCAGGCACATAAACAGGCATTTCAATAGCATGTCCACCGGGCAGGATAACATTGCCAAAAGGGATGATATGCAGGGCAGTACCGAGAAACAGGGAAACAATGGCAAATGCACCGACAATAATAGACTTTTTGGCATGGATTTTTTCTTCCAGAGCCAGACTCAGGATCATCGCGGCCAGTAAGGCGGTAAAGAACCAGGTAATTTCAGGTGCAACCTGATGTAAGATTTGGGTAACTTCTGTAGTCATCGACATAATATGTATTTTTTCCTGAACAAGAACCGAATGGAGTAGTAAGTTTGCTGTTTATACCATCAGCAGGGGGATCTGGCGCAATTCAATGGCCAGTGGATAGGCTAAGCCATGCATGGCCATTTGCTGCTGATCCTTGGCATTGAGTACCAGTAAATCAATCTGGTAGGCATCAATACATTTTCGGAATGTATTTAAATGGCGGCCAAAACTCACTTCAGGTTTGATGGTGATGTTGATTTTTTCCTGTTGTAGACGTTCAATGACCGTATTGATATAGGTACCGGGCTGTTTTAACAGCTCTTTACGGAGTTTATCTCTGGCATCATCGGTATTAATTGACGGAATTTTGGAAATAGCATCAATATAACGCTCAAAAGTATCAATATCTTCAATATGAGTTAAATAAAGTGTGCCCTTGTCCTGGGTAAAGCTGATGGCATAATTAATCAGTTTGTGATCATTGGCCATTTGATCAGTCAAAGCCATGACCGAGTCACAATCTTTCATGACATAGTCCTGTGCATAGCCGGCCTGAGGATGAGGCAGGATAAATACCGGTGATTCAGTTTTCTGAATCAGCACATCCAGATGTTCACCAAGGCTGTGAGGATATTTCCAGGCTTTACTATGCAGATTACGATAGGTGAAAATCAGATCCGGCTGGATTTGCTCTACATGCTTCAATAACTCAGAGGTCGTGAAAAAATCATTTTTATTCAGTGTTTGCCATGTGCCCTGATCGGCGATATGGAGCAGTTGAGAAAATTGCCTGATGTGCTGAATATATTGCTCATTGTCCTGCTCATCAAGATCAGTAACCACCAGAATGGACTTGAAGTCAATTTTTTTATACTGATACACATCACGTATTGCCGCGCGAAACGTGCTTTCAAACTGATCAATTTTGCCCATAAATATTCCCTGTAATTATTGTCAGATAAAACATAATGGTCAATTATAATCAGGTGGAGGTCGGAGTCAACGATTTATAATCAGGTGGGGTCGTGACTCCTTCCCCCTTTTCAGGGGGAAGGTTGGGATGGGGGTAAATGCTCGTTTACCCATACTAATTAAAATTTAACTGTTCCAGTCAATAAAAATAGATTATAATTATCTGTTATCTAAACCACTTTCACCCGGAGGGATTTCCACTTATGCGAATCGTTGAAGAAGCGCTGACCTTTGATGATGTTTTACTTGTTCCTGCCTTTTCTGAAGTCTTGCCCAAAGAAGTTAAACTCTCGACAAAATTAACCAGAGATATTGTGTTAAATATTCCTATGGTTTCTGCTGCAATGGATACAGTGACCGAGCATCGTATGGCGATTGCTATGGCACAGCAGGGTGGTATTGGCATTATTCATAAAAATATGACGGTTGAAGAGCAGGCCAAAGAAGTCATTCGTGTTAAAAAGTTTGAAAGTGGTGTGGTCACTGACCCTATTACAGTATCGCCGAATATAAGCATTCGTGAAGTGATGGAACTGACTCGCCAGAAGAAAATTTCCGGTGTGCCGGTAGTTAACGGCGATGATTTGGTGGGTATTATTACCAGCAGGGATCTACGCTTTGAAACGCATCTTGATGCCGCTGTGAGCAGTGTTATGACCCCTAAGGAACGTCTGGTGACGGTGGTTGAGGGTACTGAAAAAGCTAAAGTGCTGGCTTTATTACATGAACATCGGATTGAAAAAATCCTGGTCGTAAATGATGCCTTTCAGTTGCGCGGTATGATCACTGTAAAAGACATGCAAAAAGCAACCGATTATCCCAGTGCCTGTAAAGATGAACAAAGTCGTTTACGAGTTGGTGCTGCAGTCGGTGTCGGTGTTGGTACTGATGAGCGTGTGGCAGCGTTAGCAGAGGCAGGTGTTGATGTGTTAGTGGTGGATACTGCTCATGGGCACTCAAAAGGAGTACTGGATCGAGTGGCCTGGGTGAAGAAAAATTTCCCGCAGGTACAGGTCATTGGTGGTAATATTGCTACTGCTGCTGCAGCCCGTGCTCTGGTTGATGCCGGTGCAGACGCAGTAAAAGTCGGTATTGGTCCGGGTTCAATTTGCACTACCCGCATTGTTGCTGGTGTTGGTGTACCACAGATATCTGCGATTAGTAATGTGGCTAAAGAATTGGAAGGCACAGGTGTGCCGTTGATTGGTGATGGCGGTATTCGTTTTTCCGGTGATTTCTCCAAGGCCATTGTCGCCGGTGCATCCTGCTGCATGTTCGGCAGCATCTTTGCCGGTACTGAAGAAGCGCCGGGTGAAGTTGAATTATATCAGGGACGCTCTTATAAATCCTATCGCGGCATGGGCTCAATGGGAGCGATGTCACAGCAGCAGGGTTCCAGTGATCGTTATTTTCAGGAAAGCAGCGATGCCGATAAATTAGTGCCCGAAGGTATTGAAGGCCGGGTACCCTTTAAAGGCGGCATGCAGCCGGTGGTTCATCAGATGCTGGGTGGTTTGCGCTCTTCTATGGGTTATACCGGTTGTGCAGATATTGCAAGCATGCGTGCCAAACCTGAATTTGTGCGCGTCACCAGTGCCGGTATGGTTGAAAGCCATGTGCATGATGTGACCATAACCAAAGAAGCACCGAATTACCGCACATAAAACCCTCCGCCAGGCTTGCTCCCCCCAGGAGAAAGAACTTAAAGGCAAAAATAGCTTTTGCTGATGGGCACTAAATTTACAGAAAATAAAACGGGAGGTCGGTTACTAACACAGAGTAGTCGGCCTTCTTGTATTTTAAAGCAGGAAAATTATGACTCAAAATATTCATGACCATCGAATTCTTATTCTGGATTTTGGTTCTCAATACACTCAGTTAATTGCCCGTCGTGTTCGTGAAGCCGGTGTGTATTGTGAGATTCACCCATCAGATTATGATGGTGAATTAATTCGTGCCTTTGCTGCTAAGGGTATTATTTTATCCGGTGGCCCTGAGACTGTTACTGCTACCAATACCCCGCGTGCCTCTGATGTGGTCTTTGAGCTGGGCGTACCTGTGTTAGGCATTTGCTATGGTATGCAGACGATGGCAGAACAACTGGGCGGCAAAGTTGAAAATGCTGATCATCATGAATACGGTTATGCCCAGGTGAGAGCTCATGGTCATTCTCTGCTGCTTAATAATATTGAAGATCATGCCACAGAAGAAGGTTATGGCATGCTGGATGTGTGGATGTCCCACGGTGACCGGGTAGTGGACCTGCCGGCTGGTTTTAAACTAATGGCCAGTACTGATAATGCACCCATTGCCGGAATGGCGGATGAGACACGTCATTATTATGGTATTCAGTTTCACCCGGAAGTGACGCATACCAAGCAGGGTGAGCGTATTTTTCAGCGTTTTATTGTTGATATCTGCGGCTGTGACACCTTGTGGAATTCAGGTAATATTATTGATGATAATATTAAACTGATCCGTGAAAAAGTCGGTACTGATGAAGTGATTTTAGGCTTATCAGGCGGCGTGGATTCATCGGTGGTTGCGGCTTTGCTGCACAAGGCTATTGGTAAACAACTGACCTGCGTGTTTGTTGATAATGGCCTGTTGCGTCTGCATGAAGGCGACCAGGTAATGAGTATGTTTGCTAAACACATGGGCATCAAGGTGATCCGTGTGAGTGCCGAACAGCGTTTTCTGAGTAAACTCGCCGGTGAAGCCGATCCGGAAAAGAAACGTAAAATTATCGGCCATGAATTTATCAATGTCTTTGATGAAGAATCAGGCAAATTAGAAAACGCTAAATGGCTGGCTCAGGGTACAATTTATCCCGATGTAATTGAATCTGGTGGGCAAAATGGTACTGCACATCTGATTAAGTCACACCATAATGTTGGTGGTTTGCCCGATGATATGAAGCTGGGGCTGGTTGAGCCTTTGCGAGAGTTGTTTAAAGACGAGGTCAGAGAACTGGGGCTGGAGTTGGGGTTGCCTTATGATATGGTTTATCGTCATCCGTTTCCAGGGCCGGGCTTAGGCGTGCGTATTCTGGGTGAAGTAAAAAAAGACTATGCCGATATTCTCAGAGAAGCGGATGCAATCTTTATTGAAGAACTGCATAAAAATGATTTGTATCATAAAGTGTCTCAGGCATTTGCTGTATTTTTGCCGGTAAAATCGGTGGGGGTAAAAGGTGATGGTCGCTGTTATTCCTATGTGATTGCGCTACGTGCTGTGGAAACTATTGATTTTATGACCGCACGCTGGGCACATTTACCTTATGAAGTATTAGAAACTATTTCGTCCCGGATCATTAATGAAGTCGATCAGGTGACTCGTGTCAGCTATGATATATCTTCAAAACCACCGGCTACTATTGAGTGGGAATAACTGCTTTTTTATCAACCTGCCCCTGTGGTCAGGTTGATAGAATAAAAACTTGTATATGATACCTCTGCTTTATCAGCGAAATAACTAATAGAATTATGGACAAGTCTGATAATCCCCGTTACTGCTTAAATATTGAGCCTCCTCAACGTATCTTTTTATTAAGTCATATGCGTGCCAATACCAGTCTGATCAGCCATATATTAGGTTCTCATGCGCAGATCAGCGGTTATTATGAAATGCATTTGAGTTATCAGAAAACAGCGGACTTAATCAGGCAACAGCAATGTTATGCTGCAAAGGATATGCTCAAGCCTGCTGGCACCTATTTATTTGATAAACTACTGCACAATAAATATGATTTATATCTGGATAAACTGGATTCCCCGGCGATAAAAGTACTGGTGTCTATTCGGGAACCGGCACAAACCATCAAAAGTATTATTAATTTATTTGCTAAAAAAGAGCAGCCACATCCCTATGCTGAGGCGGCTAAGGCGACTGATTATTATATTAAGCGGCTGCAGTATCTGGAAAATTTTTGCACACAGTATAAACAACAATACTATTATTTTGATGCAGATATTATTCGTTTGCAGCCAGAGACAAGTTTAAATGCATTGCAGAAATACTTATCATTATCCACACCGCTAAGTGAACACTATCAAATTTTTTCCCAGACCGGTCAGGCCGGAGCTGGGGATTCTTCAGAAAATATGAAAGAAGGCAAAATAGTTTACCAGCAGAGTAATTATGAACAGATTATAATCTCGGGTGATTTATTATCTGCAGCCAGAGCACAATACCATAGGCTCAGACCGCTTATTATCAATCATGCACGGGCAGCACTGACCTTGTAAGTACGGGTACTGCAATTATCCGGTGAACGTAAGCAGCATCTCATCCCAGGCATTTCTATCATGGCGATAAGTTAATAATGCCTGAATCATTTGTTCAATTTTTTGTTGGCGATTTTTCTTTGACTGAATGTTTTGATAGGCCGAACCCTGCTCGTCAAAATTGTAGCGGACATTTTTAATAAATTGATTAACCTGTGCAATGGATTTTTGACTCATCTGGTGTTGATGCCACCAGTGCTTGTGATTATTAACCAAACTATCCAATTGAGCACACTTGCTACTGACTTTTTGATGTTTTTGCTGATATAGTAATAATAATTCCTGTTCAATCCGGGCAAATATTTTTTCCAGTAATGATTCAGTATAATCGCTGATTGCGACTCCTTCCTTAAGCAGACGGTCTACGCTGAACAACATCAAATCACCAAAAAACTGCCGTTCGAATTCATTGGATAAATCAATGTGTTGACTATTATCCTCAACACCGGGGCGGTACTCATCATCAAAGTTGGTTTGCAGTGTGCGGGCGTGCAGCATGGGTAGATTAACGGATGCAAAGCGGGTATTAATTTCTGATTGAATTAAACGCCCGGCAGTGGGGCCAGACATTCTTAGACGTAGTGGGCCAAAGGGAATAATATATTTTAAACCGGCAAAGGTGGTGATGTAGTTGCCCGGATAAATGGTACGTGCGGGCGTTATTTCAGTGAAGGGCTGAGCATAACTAAAATAGGTTTTTCGGGTCAGATGCTCACCAAAAAAGAAGTAATTGAGCCGTTGAGCAAAGCTGTTCAGACAGCTGATATGATCATGTGCTGATTTTAACGAACAGCAATAATCATAGGTCTTTTGCTGACTTTTCAGACCAAATAACTGGGCCATATCATGATAGGCGGCATCATCCGGCTTTACTTTCATTTTAGGATGAAACTGACAGTCCTGCTGTGCTTTATACTGACTCAACTGTTCAAAAAAGACGATAACGTCATCAAGAAAATTTGCTGTCATAACGGAGGGAGAGACCGGTGGATCACACACCAGTTTGCCGGTCAGCATGTCAATATCCGTGTGTTTAAACAGATAATTAATATAGTAGAAATAATTCAGTCCATAAACAAACTGGTCACCATCAGATGTTGTTCTGTTGACGCGAAACTGCTGGTCGCTGTCGACAAAATAATACAGACTGTGTTCTTTATCGGGGCTGATCTGCAAGGCCTTGAGATAGGCCAGATTACGGGTGACAGCCTGACCCTTGTGATAAAACTTCTCACTATCAGGCTCACCGATAATAGAACGGATATCAGTCAATAAATGTTTGGGAATAGTCTGCATCAGTTCACGCTGTTCCTGCTGGCCGAAGTGATAGACCTTCAAACCTTTGCCGGTATATTCACGGGCCAGCTCTATATCCTTGTCGATATGAATTTTTTCTTTGCTGTCTTCAATAATAATCACCCTGACCCTGGAAAAACAGCCCTGTTGTTTTCCTCCATAGCCATATAACTGGCACAGCTGATAAATACTTTCTAAACTGCCGCGTAAATGTTCGGGACGATCAGCAATGGGAATACTTAAAATAAAATCATGGCGCTGATAGCTCTGATCCTGTTCAATGAGAGCTTCCTGCTCTTTGAATAAGCGCTGGTACAGATTCAGCACCGACTCAAATTCATCACCATGCCATAATAGCTGTTCCACCAGGGGATACAGCTGATGATATAAATGAATCAGTGATTGCAGCTGCTGCTTTTCAGCTTGCTGGTCAATATCCTGCTTTTGTGCCCGGAAACTGGTTAATTGCGGTATCTGCTGCTGGCAGGTTTGAAATAACTCATTGAGTACACTAGTATGATGAACTGTTGTCATGGTGGATTACTTTATGATCACGATGCAAGCCAAAGCAGCTTAGCTATTCATGGGATTGGCGTAAAGGCTCTCTTTGCCGCCGACCCCACACTTTAATATGGAAGGCAAAGGATAGAAAATTACAGGCTGTTTTTCAAGTCATGTGAGAAAATATTCTCTGCTTTGCGCTGAGGCTTATACCAGCTTTAGAACATTTTTAATAAGTCTATGGGGCTGATAAGCTCCAGAGTGAAGGCAGTAATAGACATAACGATTAAGCCGGTCAGAAAAGATAATAAAAAATCTTTGATATAGTCTGAATTATTCATGTTATTCTCCTTGCTCTATGACAAAATAATCTGTGCTGGCTCTGTACTGACTAAGGCCAAACAGTGTATGATTATTATCTTATAAAACAGGGTGTTGCTTTTCTGTGCATCAATAACAACAATTTTGTGAAATATTAACATTGCAGCCTGAATATGAAAAATACTGAAGAAGAACTATTTTTAAAACATATCCACCTTTTTTCATCTATTAGTGATGAACATCTACTCGCCATTGAAAAACTGATAGTCATTCGTGAATTTAAGAAAAATGCCTTTGTGGTGACTCAGGGGGATGACTCAAAGTCATTGTATCTGGTGTTATCAGGACATCTTAAAGTAGTGGTTAATGATGAAAATGGCAAGGAGATGATTCAGAAATTTTTACAGACGGAGGATTATTTTGGTGAACTGGCATTATTTGATCCGGCCCCTCGTTCAGCATCGGTTCTGACTCTGGAAAACAGTCGCCTGGCTATATTGCCGGCCAATGATTTTATGAATTATGTGCACGGGCACCCGGAAGTGGCCTTGTCGATTTTGCCTTCTCTGGCACATCGGACTCGCTTGTTGTCGGAACATATTAGTCAACTGGCCTTATTAGATACTTATGGTCGGGTGGCCAATATACTACAGGAGCAGGCAGAAGAAGATGAGCAGGGAGTACGCATGACGCCCAAACTCACCCATCAGGATATTGCTAATGCGGTAGGTGCTTCCCGTGAAATGGTGACCAAAATATTAAAAGAATTAAAACTGGGTGAATATATTAATGTGGTGAATAAGCGCATTATCATCAATCGTACCTTACCCAAATACTGGTAGTAGGTACCATTTTTGATAAATGGTGAATAATATATCTTCTAGATGGTAATTTTTCACAGAAAATTAGAGCACTGACTCGTTATTATAATAGGCAACAACAATATTTTATCCGGGTTTAACTGGAAATTGAAGGAGTCAATTATGAGTCAGTTGGATGTTGAAATTTTACGCTATGAAGAAAAATTATTGAATGCGGTTAAAAAAAATCTACCTGAGGCCATTATTCAGCAATATAATTTATTTCTGAGCAAAAAATTATTAGCCAGAAAACTGGCTACAAATAAATTACATTAAATTCCTGCCACTCAATACTTTAGATTAAACGGTGTCTGTTACGCTAGCGCATTTTAGCGATACGTGCCTTATCCCGATTCCAGTCTTTTTCTTTTTCAGAAGCACGTTTATCATATTGGTGCTTGCCTTTGGCCAGGGCAATCTTGCATTTCACACGGCTTTTTTTCCAGTACAATGACAAAGGAACAATGGTATAGCCCTTGCGCTCCACTGCACCCACCAGACGTGCCAGTTCATAGGCATGCAATAATAACTTGCGGCTTCTCTGCTGTACCGGCACCACATGAGTGGAAGCTTGTAATAACGGTGTGATCATGGCTCCGTGGAGAAATGCTTCACCATTGGTTAATTGCACAAAGGCTTCCTTGATTTGTACTCTGCCGGCTCGGATACTTTTTACTTCCCAACCTTCAAGCACTAAGCCCGCTTCATACTCCGTTTCCAGTGAGTAATCATGACGAGCTTTTTTATTTTGCGCGATGATATTACTTGGTAATTTTTTTTTCTTTTTTCCCATGCCGGCAATTATACAAAAAAATGGTACAATGCGCTAAAAAAATAATAAGTTAAGGGTAAATTAAAATGTCTGATTGTGAATCTGCTGTCAGTGAGCCTGCAGCGAATCGGGAACAATGGTCATCACGTCTGGCTTTTATCCTGGCGGCAACAGGCTCGGCTGTTGGCCTGGGGAATATCTGGAAGTTTCCTTATATTACCGGGGAATTTGGTGGTGGTGCTTTTGTTCTCATTTACCTGGCTTGTATTGCCTGTCTGGGTATTCCTATTATGATGGCAGAAATTATGCTGGGTCGTCGTGGTCGCCAGGATCCGGTCACCACCATGAAAAAATTAGCTAAAGAATCCGGGCACTCACGTTCCTGGGGATTACTAGGCTGGATGGGAGTCATTGCAGGTTTTTTAATCCTTTCTTATTATAGCGTGATTGCCGGCTGGGCAATGTCTTATGTGCCGCGCATGGCCAGTGGTGTTTTTGTTGGCCTGGATGCCGATGCAGTCAATAGTGTTTTTGCAAATCTGGTGGCCGATCCGGAGGCATTAATAGCCTGGCATACACTTTTTCTGTTTATGACCATGGTGGTGGTGGCCCGGGGGGTCCGGGGTGGTTTGGAAAAGGCAGTGACTTATCTGATGCCGATGCTCTTTGTGTTATTAGTGGTATTGCTCTTTTTTGCGATGGATACCGGGCATTTTTCTGAGGGACTGGCTTATTTATTTAGCCCGGATTTTAGCAAAATTTCCACTGAAGGTGTGCTCAGTGCCATGGGTCATGCTTTTTTTACTCTGAGTCTGGGCATGGGTGCTATCATGGTTTATGGTTCTTATCTTCCTGATAATACCTCGATTGCCAGAGCATCTATCTGGGTTGCAGTGATGGATACTCTGGTTGCGCTATTGGCCGGTATGATTATTTTTCCCATTGTCTTTGCTAATTCACTGGAACCCGGAGCCGGTCCTGGACTTATTTTTAAGACCTTGCCGCTAGCTTTTGGCCATATGAATTATGGAGTGCTATTTGGTACTTTATTTTTTATTTTGCTGGTGTTTGCTGCCTGGACTTCCAGTATTTCGCTCATTGAACCGGCGATCACCTGGAGTATGAAAACTTTCCAGATTTCACGTATTAAGGCCTCTGTTTATTCGGGTGTTTTTGTCTGGTTTATAGGCTTATTCACTATATTTTCCTTTAATTTGGCCAGCGATTTTACTATTTCCTCTACTATTTCCACTCAATACGGTGAATTTGTGATCCTTCAAGATGCTACGGCATTTGATTTCCTTGATTATTTAACATCAAATATCATGTTACCTCTGGGAGGACTGATGATTGCCATCTATGCGGGCTGGCTGATGAAAGCGGAGTTTTCCCGTGAAGAGCTGAATATCGGTTCTTTCTGGTTTTTTATCTGGTCACTACTGGTGCGTTTTGTGGCTCCGGTTATGGTCATTATTGTCTTTTTAAATGCCATGGGTGTGGTGGCATTTGTGCGTAGTATTATGGGTGTTTAACTGTGACTACGATTAATAAAACAGCATTGATTCCTTATAGTGCAGCAAAAATGTATGAACTGGTTGCCGCTGTTGATCATTACCAGGATTTTTTACCCTGGTGCGGCGGTTCTAAAATTCTCAGTCAAAGTGCAGATGAAATACAGGGACAGGTCAGAATTCAACATTTAGGCATGGATAAAACCTTTACTACCTTAAATCGCATGCAAAAAAACAAAATGATTGAGATGAAACTGATTGACGGGCCTTTCAAGCACTTACAGGGCTTCTGGCGTTTTGATGCCCTGGAAGAAAATGGTTGTAAAATTTCCCTGGATTTGGAATTTGAGTTTTCTAACAAGCTGATGAGTATTGCCTTTGGTCCTATTTTTAGTCAAATTGCTAATAGTATGGTGGATGCATTCTGTCAGCGGGCGGTTGATCTCTATGGCCGTTAAAAAGCACTTTTACTTAATGAAAACAAAGCCACTGGGAGCTTAATTGCCGCTATGATGATGGACAGTGAAATGCAAATCAATAAAAATCCTGCTCAGATTATTGTTGAAGTGGCTTATGCTACACCAGCATCACAGGTCATTCTGACTGTTGAAGTGGCTGAAAATGCCACTGTTGAAGAGGCTATTCTGGCATCAGGTATTTTGAATGAATTTCCAGAAATTGATCTCAATAATAATAAGGTGGGTATTTTCAGCAAGCTGAGCAAACTGGATAAACCCTTAGCGCATCAGGATCGTATTGAAATTTATCGAAAATTAATTGCTGATCCCAAAGCAGTGAGAAAACAACGTGCTGCTGAAGGCAAGAAAATGAAAAAAGGCAGTTAAGAGCGGATATTTCTTAAGCTTCTCAATCTAAGCCTTTTAATAGCCGACTGGCCAGCTATTGATTGTTATGTGTCAAACGGATGGCTCTGGGGTTGCAAAACGATTGTTTATTCACCACTTGTCTGTGGTGATGATTCCATTGTCCCAGGCTTGATTTCACCTTCACCACGGGCTGCTACCGGGGCATCGCCGTCAGTAGGGATACCACGATGTTCATCGGTCCAGGAAAAGAAATCTACTATGCGTTGCCAGTAACTTTTGTCAATCAGGCTGCCATCCTCATAATCTTCCAGAGGAACAACAACAATCTCTGTGGTATTGTGAACTTTTTCTGCCTTTTCCCCGGGACGATAAGTCCCCTGAATATTGACTAACTGGCCAGCATCATTAAAGTAAAGTGTTGCCTGTTTGTTGATTATTTCACCATAACCAGGCTTAAAACGATAGAGATAATCCCAGCGATTAGCATGAAACGAATCATCCAGCATAGGAGTCCCCATAACAAAGCGCACCTGCTGCTTATTCATTCCCGGACGCAACTGATTAATTTGGTCCTGCTCGATAACATTACCCTGAGGTATATCAATTTTATGTACCCGGGGCAGGCCTATGCTGGAAAGATCGGGTGCCCATGAACAGGATGTGAGCAAAAAAATAACAGGTAATAAAGCGGTAATGATAATATTTCGCATTGCTATAATGATTTCTTTTTTAAAAAAGGTATACTAATGATATTGGTGACACCCGTTGCAAGTTATTGCCCTCTGGATGTATTTATGTGCAAGGATAATACAATATTCTTGTTATAAAAGCACCTAACTGAGACTAATAAATAGCAGGGATTTGTTCCTAATATCGTTTTATCATTTTATGTGGTGACCAACAAGGGTTTATTTTGTGAATAATAGTGACTTAAAAAAAGCCGGTTTAAAAGCAACATTACCGCGACTGAAAATTCTTGAATTGCTGGAGCTTGATGAATCCCGGCACATGAGTGCTGAAGATGTTTATAAAAAACTCCTGGCGACAGGTGAAGATGTTGGCCTGGCCACTGTCTATCGGGTATTAACGCAATTTGAATCTGCAGGCCTGGTATCACGGCACCACTTTGATGGCGGTCATTCGGTGTTTGAACTGAATCAGGGCAAACACCATGATCATTTGGTCTGTGTACAATGTGGCAAAATAGAAGAATTTCTGGAAGAAACCATCGAGAAATGCCAGCATAAAGTGGCCGAAAAACTGGGCTATAAAATGACCGATCACAGTCTTTATATTTATGGTATCTGCCCTGACTGTCAGCAGGACGAACAGTAACGGGCATCCATCCGTTTATGCCCTCTGTCAAAGAGGAGAAGGCTTAAGAGCAAAGGCCCTGTTTCTGGATAAGCACTAATGAACATTTTGCCAGTACGATGGCTGACAGGCTTATGACTTCTGAGTGATAAACTGCTTACGCATTTCAGTGGCATGGGAGCGGGTTTGTGCTGTTATTTTCAAGCCGCCCATCATACGGGATAATTCATCAATACGCTGCTGTTCATCCAGTTGACTAATGTTGGTTCGGGTTTGCTCATCATTGCTTTGTTTATAAACATTCAGGTGCTGATGCGCTTGTGAGGCCACCTGTGCCTGGTGAGTGACGCACAGGAGCTGTGAGTGGGCACCTAATAAACGTAGTTTATTACCCACCATTTCAGCAATACCTCCACCAATACCCACATCAACTTCATCAAAAATAAGCGTCGCTACCTGACTAAACTGAGCAGTAACCACCTGAATGGCCAGACTGATGCGTGACAGCTCGCCACCGGAAACGACTTTGGCCAGTGCCTGCAAGGGTTGCCCAGGGTTGGTGGTGACCTGAAACTCGATATTTTCCATGCCGTGTAATTGTGGGTTTTCAGACTCAGACGCAATTAATTCTACCGCAAAAATACAATGCTCCATACCCAGCTCGTGGATATGTTTAATCACCTTGTCGGCTAGTAATTGAGTTGCTTTTTGACGTGCTTTGCTAAGTTTTTTAGCTAATTTAAAATAGTCTTCTTTGCTGTTTTTAACGGCCTTGAATAAATCATCCAGATGGACATCTGCATGTTCTAACTGAGCCAGTTCTGCAATGAGTGCCAGCCGGTGAGCAAATAGTTCATGGCTTTCCACCCGATGTTTACGGGCCAGATCAAATAATGAGCTAATACGCTCATCCAGCCACTGCAGACGTGTGGGATCAAGCTCCAGTGCATCCTGATAATGACGTAATTCGCTACTGGCTTCATCCACCTGGATTAAAGCTGTATTAAGCATTTCGCTAATGGGACGCAGACTACTATCGAGTTCAGTGAGTTGCTCCAGTTCACTCAGGCTATGGCTCAGCAGCTGATTAATGCTCTGCTGTTCATCCTGGGTGAGTTGAAACTGGATCTTCTGAGATGTTTCAATCAGGCGATTGGCATTACTTAATTTACCATGCTCTAGCTCAAGCTGGCTCAGTTCGTTGTCCTGTATGTCAAACTCATTGAGTTCCTGTACCTGAAAGCGTAATAGTTCAAGCTTGGCAGTGCGGTCACTGCTATTCTGTTTAAGTGACTGGTATTCGGCAGACTTTTTTTGCCATTGATGATAGTGTTGGTTAACTTGCTTGCGCAAATCAGTCAAAGTAGAAAAATTGTCCAGCAGCAGGCGTTGTTCGTGTTTATTGAGCAATGCCTGATGAGTATTCTGACCGTGAATATTAACCAGCTTTTCACCCAGTTCTCTGAGTAATTGCAGAGGAATCGGCTGACCATTAATAAACCCACGGGAACGCCCCTTGGCTGAGATAGTACGCCGGATCAGACAGTCGTTATCACTATCCAGTTCATGTTCCTGCAGCCATTGCTGGATGTGCTTATCCTGAATATCAAACTCAGCAATAATATCTGCCCGCTCTGCACCGTAACGAATAACAGAAGCATCCGCACGATCACCGAGTACTAATCCTAAAGCATCAATTAAAATGGATTTTCCGGCACCGGTTTCACCGGTGAGGACAGAGAGGCCGGGTTGTAGTTCCAGCTCCAGTGAATCGACTACGGCAAGATTTTTTATAGTAATATGATTGAGCATAATAGAGGCTTAATTTCTCAACTTCTCGCCCCAGCGCAATTTGGCTCTGAGAATTTCAAAATAATCATAGTCTTTAGGGTGCAAAATAGTAATATGTTTTGGATGACGCATAATTTTAACCCGATCTCCGGGCAATAAATTAAAGTTAATCTGACCATCATACGTGACCTGTGCCTGAGTAGAAAAACGGTCACTGACAATAATATCAATTTCACTTTCCCCGGAGACCACTACCGGGCGGTTGCTCATAGTATGCGGACAAATAGGCACCAGCTCCATGACATTGAGTGATGGATACAGAATGGGGCCGCCCCCGGATAACGAATAGGCAGTTGAACCGGTAGGAGTGGATATGATCAGGCCATCAGCATGCATGGAGTGCATAAATTTATTATCAATATATGTTTCAATCTCAATCATACGTGCTACATCAGACTTATGGATAACGACATCATTGAAGGCGTTGCCACCACCAAAATAGTCACCATCACGCTCAATTTCACAAATGATAAGAAACCGGTTTTCTTCGGTATACTCTCCGGCTAAAATTTCATCCAGTGCTTTATGGACATCAATGGCACATAAATCCACCAGAAAACCCAGATGACCGAGATTAATGCCCAATAATGGCACACCAAAGCCCACGAGTGTTCTTGCTGCACTTAATAAGGTTCCATCACCACCGACGATAATGATCAGGTCACATTGTTCGCCCAGCTGGGTGCGGGTCACTGATTCCATTTCATGATCAGTGAAGACTGCTGCTGTGCTTTCGTCCAGCAGTACATGGCGATCATTGTTTAAAAAATATTCATGTAAACTGACCAGGGCATCACCGACGCTGGGATCGGCATATTTACCTATCAGGCCAATGGTTTTAAACGATCTTGTTGCTTCAGTATCAGTCATTATGAGCTCATTGCGAGAATTTTACAGTTCAGAGTGATGAAATTAGCACAAAAACAGTGGAAACAAAACAGGCTTTTTGAATCTACAGCAAATAATAATGATTAAGACGCCCTTTTAATGTTGATTTTGACTTGAAAGCAGATAACTCAGCCTCATGTAGGTTCTATACTTCTTAATCCATGCACAAAGAAATTGCCGTGACTAAAAGCCAAATACTCGATGAACGTACCAGCCAGTTAATGAAAGTACTGGTGGAATCCTATATCAGTGATGGTTTACCCGTCGGCTCAAAAAGCCTGGTAGAATTTTCAGGTTTGAAAGTAAGCCCGGCTACAGTGCGTCATGTGATGTCAGATCTGGAAAAAATGGGGCTGATTCATGCTCCTCATACCTCAGCTGGACGGGTACCAACGGTACAGGGCTATCGATTATTTGTTGATACCTTATTATCGGTTAAGCAACCGGATAAATCCTTATTTACACAGTTTGCAGCTCATATCAAAGATGCCGATGAACAGAGTAAAATTTTAGAAAATGTCAGTGACAGCCTGTCCGGTATGACTCAAATGGCGGGCCTGGTTGTGTTACCGAAAAAAGAGCTGGTGGCATTGACCCAGGTTGAATTTATCCCCCTGTCAAATAAACGCGTGCTGGCGATTCTGGTACAAAGTGATAATGAAGTGCAGAATCGGGTATTACAACTGGATTGTGATTATTCGGCAGCTCAATTACAGCAAATGAGTAACTATCTGAATACCCTGTTAATGGGCAAATCGATAAAAGTAGTCTGTCAGATTCTGCTGCAGGAAATGGAACATGCACGGGCAAAAATGGATACTATGATGCACTCAGCCATTCAGATAGCCAGCCATGCCTTTGCTGAACATCATGAGGATCAGGATGATTATATGCTCAGTGGTGAGACTAATCTGATGCAATATCAGGATATTGCCAATATGGATCGCATGCGTCAGATTTTTGAGGCATTCCATGAAAAGCAACATATTTTAACTTTGCTCAATCAGGTTAGTGATGCTCAGGGTGTACAGCTATTTATTGGTCAGGAATCCGGTTATGGGCCACTTAATGATTGTTCTGTTGTCGCAGCCCCTTATAAAGTGGATGGACAGAGCATGGGCGTACTCGGAGTGATAGGTCCAACGCGCATGGCCTATGATAAAGTGATCCCAATTGTTGATTTAACAGCAAAATTACTCTCCTCGGCCTTGAATCATGAAAATTAAACCCTATTTAGACTGTGTTAATTACCATATTGAATAAGAGTCATGACCAGCGTCGATGACTTTGAGCTAACCCAATAACAAGAAATAATCAGGATTTTATAATGTCAGATGAACAAAAAGTCGATGAGCAGGTGAGTGCAGAAGAACAGGCACAAGCCTCAGGCACTACTGATAATGATGTTAATAACAACGATGATGAGCAAAATCAGGATAATATTGCTGGTACCGAAGAGGTCATTGATGAGCTGGCAGCACTGGAAGCAGAAGAATTGATTGCCCGCATCAAACAGGCTCAGGCGAAGGCGGATGAGAACTGGGATGTAGCTTTGCGTACTAAGGCAGAAATGGAAAATGTTCGTCGTCGTACCGAAAAAGAGGTGGCTAATGCCAGAAAATTTGGTATTGAAAAAATGATCAATGAAATATTGCCGGTTAAAGACTCCATGGAACTGGGCCTTAAAGCCGTTATTGATATGCAGCTCGAAGATGAAGCTGTAGATAAAATCAAAGAAGGTATGGAATTGACCTTGAAAATGATGATTGATGCCTTAACTAAGATAGGGGTATCAGAAATTTCACCGCAGGAAGATGAAGTCTTCAATAGTGAGTTTCACCAGGCGATGTCCATGCAGGAAATTCCAGGCAAAGAATCAAATAGTATTGTTGCCGTGATGCAAAAAGGCTATCTGTTGAATGATCGTCTGATACGTCCGGCAATGGTGATGGTAGCAAAATAATTATCAGCAGGGGCAAAATAACCCCTTGAAAAGTGTGAATATAACCCCACTTTAACAACATACATTAAAGCACTTACAGAAACAGTAAAAATTATTTTAGGAGAAAGCAATGGGTAAAATTATCGGTATTGACTTGGGTACAACCAATTCATGTGTTGCCGTCATGGATGGTGACAAACCAAAAGTAATCGAAAACGCAGAAGGTGATCGCACCACTCCCTCTATCGTTGCTTATACAGATGATGAAGTTTTAGTCGGTCAGCCAGCAAAACGTCAGGCGGTCACTAATCCAGCGAATACCATCTATGCGGTTAAACGCCTGATTGGTCGTACTTTCGCAGAAGATGCAGTACAAAAAGATATTGATCTGGTCCCTTATAAAATTGTTAAAGCAGATAATGGTGATGCCTGGGTTGAGGCGCATGGTACTAAAATGGCTCCACCTGAAGTATCAGCAAAAATTCTGGCCAAGATGAAGAAAACAGCTGAAGATTATCTGGGTGAAACCGTCACTGAGGCGGTGATCACTGTACCGGCTTACTTCAATGATTCACAGCGCCAGGCAACCAAGGATGCGGGTAAAATTGCTGGTCTGGATGTTAAACGCATCATTAATGAACCCACAGCTGCAGCACTGGCTTATGGTATGGATAAATCATCAGGTGATTCGACTGTTGCGGTTTTTGACCTCGGTGGTGGTACTTTTGACGTCTCCATTATTGAAATTGCTGAAGTAGATGGTGAGTACCAGTTTGAAGTGTTATCAACCAATGGTGATACTTTCTTAGGTGGTGAAGATTTTGATATGCGTCTGATTGACTATCTTGCTGATGAATTCAAGAAAGATCAGGGCATGGATTTACGTGGTGATCCTCTGGCGATGCAGCGTCTTAAAGAAGGTGCAGAAAAAGCCAAGATTGAATTATCCAGCACTATGCAGACCGATGTGAATTTACCCTATATTACTGCGGATGCCTCAGGTCCTAAACATTTAAATGTTAAGATCACCCGTGCTAAACTGGAATCATTAGTTGAAGATTTAATCAAACGCACTATTGACCCATGTCGTACAGCACTGAATGATGCTGGCTTATCGGTCAGTGATATTGATGATATTATCCTGGTGGGTGGTCAGATCCGTATGCCTAAGGTACAGGAGGCCGTTCAGGACTTCTTCGGTAAAGAACCTCGTAAGGATGTTAATCCTGATGAAGCTGTTGCTGTCGGTGCGGCTATTCAGGGTGGTGTTCTAGGTGGTGAAGTTAAAGATGTCTTATTACTGGATGTGACGCCATTATCACTGGGTATTGAAACCGCCGGTGGTGTAATGACTAAACTGGTCGAGAAAAATACGACCATCCCAACTAAAGCATCTCAGGTGTTTACTACTGCTGATGACAATCAAACTGCAGTAACAGTCCATGTTTTGCAGGGTGAACGTGAAGTGGCTTCAGGTAACAAATCTTTAGGCCGTTTTGACTTATCGGATATTCCACCTGCACAACGTGGTACACCTCAGATTGAAGTGTCATTCGATCTGGATGCCAATGGTATTTTACATGTGTCTGCTAAGGATAAGGCAACCGGTAAAGAACAGTCTATTATTATTAAGGCGTCTAGTGGCTTGTCAGATGATGAAGTTGATCGCATGGTTCAGGATGCTGAAGCACATGCTGATGATGACAAAAAGTTCCAGGAATTAGTGACCGTGCGTAATACGGCGGAAAATATGATTCATGCAACGAAGAAATCCATGGAAGAGATGGGCGATAAAATCGAGGCTGATGAGAAATCTGCCATCGAAACTGCAATCAAAGAGCTGGAAGAGTCACTCAAGGCGGATGATAAGGATGATATTGAAGCAAAAACTAAGGTATTGACCGATGCTTCTGCAAAAATGGCTGAGCGTATGTATGCTAAGCAGGCTGGTGATGCCGGTGCTGCTGAAGGTGCAGATGCCGGTGCCGGTACCGCTGAAAATACAGCAGATGACGATGTGGTTGATGCTGAATTTGAAGAAGTGGATGACAGTAAGAAATAAGCAATACCATTGCCGTTCTTAGTTATTTTCAGGAACACAGGATAGTATCAAACGCTGTCCTGTGTTTTCTGCTTTATGGCTGAGTGAAACTGAATCAAGTAAACCCAACGAAAGTTTAATATTATGTCCAAAAGAGATTTTTATGAAGTGCTGGGTGTTGCTAAAACAGCCAGTGATGCCGAGCTAAAAAAAGCCTATCGTCGTCTGGCCATGAAGCACCACCCAGATCGCAATCCCGATAATACTGCCTCAGAAGCACAGTTTAAAGAAGCTAAAGAAGCCTATGAAGTGCTTTCCAATGCTCAAAAGCGCCAGGCTTATGATCAATTTGGTCATGCTGGTGTCGATCAGAGTGCGGGTATGGGTGGTGCAGGCGGTGCGGGTAACTTCAGTGATATCTTTGGTGATGTCTTTGGCGATATTTTTGGTGGTGCCGGTGGCGGTGGCGGGCGACGTGGTGGTGAACGGGTCTTCCGTGGAGCTGATCTGCAATACAATCTGGAGTTATCTCTGGAAGAAGCCGTGCACGGTAAATCCGTTAAAATTCGTGTACCCACTATGGTGGCATGTAAAAAATGTGACGGCAGCGGAGCTAAAAAAGGCTCTACTGCTGATACCTGTGGTACCTGTCAGGGGGTAGGACAGGTGCGAATGCAGCAGGGCTTTTTCTCTTTGCAGCAAACCTGCCCAACCTGTCATGGCAGCGGTAAGGTCATAAAAGAACCCTGTGATGCCTGTCATGGTGAAGGGCGTCTTCAGGAGCATAAAACGTTGTCTGTTAAAGTGCCTGCCGGTGTGGATACAGGTGATCGAATCCGCTTATCCAATGAAGGCGAAGCCGGACAAAATGGTGGCCCGGCAGGGGATCTTTATGTCCATGTGCATGTTAAACCCCATGATATTTTTACCCGTGAAGGCAGTGACCTGTTTTGCGAAGTACCGATTAATATTACTACAGCAGCATTGGGCGGTACTTTGGAAGTACCGACGCTGGATGGCCGTATCAGTTTAAAAATACCTGCAGAAACACAAACCGGTAAAATGTTCCGCATGCGTAATAAGGGTGTTAAATCGGTACGTGGTGGAGTTCAGGGAGACTTGTTATGCCGTATCATTGTCGAAACACCCGTTAAACTCAACGCCCGACAAAAAGAACTGTTAAAGGAATTTCAGGAAACGCTGGACAAGGGTGGCAAGAGTCATAGTCCTAAGGCTCATGGCTGGCTGGCTGGGGTGAAAAAATTCTTTGATGAAATGAAGCAGAATATTGGTTCATAATATACTTATTCACTAATTTTTTCTCCCTCTGATAAAGGCGTAAAGAACAGATGATCTTTACGCCTTTGTAGTTTAATATGGGTGGCTTAATACGATTTGAGTGAGCACTTAATTCTGGACTAAGATATGATAATTAAACAGTTACTAGGCCGTTTTGCGCAAATTTTTACCAAAAAAGAGAATCCTGATGAGTCGCGTCGTGTTGCGCTGACAAAATTATTTGCTACCGGCAGTGCCGTTGCCCTGGGTTCGGTTGCCTCTAGTGCTCAGGCACATAAAGCAGAAGTAAAAGTGGAAAAAGAAGAACGTTTTCCCGGCGATCCACCGGAACATTTTATTATCTATCAGCTGAATGAGTCCGATCATGAATACCATCAACATGTGTTAAATTCAGTCGGTGCAATGATTGCCAAATATGAAGATAATATAGAAATTGTAGTGGCTTGTTTTGGCCGTGGCATCCATGTTGTGGCCAGACAACCCGGTCGACCTGTGGAGGATTCAATTAAGGAAAAAGTTAAAAGTCTGGCCGGGCAGGGAGTTAAGTTTCATGCTTGTGGACGGACCTTAAAATCCTTGCAATGGAGTGAAAAAGATTTATTGCCCTTTGCTAAACTGGTGGATGTCGGGGTGGCTGATATTATGGAATTACAGGAACAGAACTACGTTTATTTTTCCTGGTAATAACTAATTGACAAACAACTGAACATCCCTTTTATTCTCTCTCACTCTGGGTACACAGGATAAGTCTCTGACCCGTCAGCGACTAAAGGCTCAGGGTGAATGGATTGAGGATATGTTAAGGATAAAAGCCCCGTTTACGGATGCACACTCACTATTATTAATACAGACTAAATGAGAAAAAAATGACCAATATTTTAATTACCGGCGCTGCTGGGCGTATGGGACGAAATTTAATTAGCGCTGTCTTTGAAGCCCCCGAAGCACAGCTGAGTGCGGCTATAGAGCGCCAGGGCAGCAGTATGATTGGTGTTGATGCCGGTGAACTGGCCGGTATGGAAGAAAATAATGTGCTACTTCAGGATGATATTAATAAGGCATTAGCGCAGTTTGATGTATGTATTGATTTTACCGCTCCAGCAGTCACTATTAATAATATCAAAGCTTGCCGGGCGGCAGGTAAAAAAATGGTGATTGGTACCACCGGCTTCACTGATGAGCAAAAACAAGTCATTCAGGATGCTGCTGAGGATATTGCCATTGTCTTCGCTCCCAATATGAGTGTTGGAGTGAACTTAACTTTTAAGTTACTGGATATTGCGGCTCGTGTATTGGGTGATAGTGTCGATATTGAAGTCATTGAAGCCCATCACCGCCATAAGGTTGATGCGCCTTCAGGCACGGCATTGCGTATGGGTGAAGTCGTTGCCGATGCCCTGGGGCGGGATTTAAAAGACTGTGCCGTCTATGGTCGCCAGGGACAGACCGGGGAACGGCAGAGAAAGACTATTGGTTTTGAAACCATTCGTGCCGGTGATATTGTTGGTGAGCACACAGTGATGTTTGCTGATATTGGCGAACGGGTGGAAATCACCCATAAGGCCTCCAGTCGTATGACGTTTGCCAATGGAGCTGTACGAGCTGCACAATGGCTAAGCAATTATGATAAGGGCCTGTTTGATATGCAGGATGTGCTGGGTTTAAGAGATTAACATTCTGTAACAAAGAGTGTTTAATGAGAGAGAGCGATGGGAATTCTTGATGATTTAAGAGATGAAGCGAGTCAGCAGCAATCTGATCAGCAACAGGACAATAGTCTGCAGGAACAACTGGAACACAATTATCAGGTACTCATTCTGCCTAAAATGCAGCAGATATTTGCTTATTTTAAAGAGCTGGTGGATTATCTGAATGTTATTAAAACCCCCGTAGCTATTGCTCATTATTGCAATCGTTATCCTGATTTTGGCCAACTACAGCAGCTTAATTATCGCTTGAGTACCGATAAACATGGCGGCATGTCTCATTTTGATAAAATGATGGATGTCTATTTACGCTTTAATTGTCTGAGTGAAGAAAATGAAGATTACATTCATCTGGCCAATCATAAAATTGAAGCCGATCAGGAAAAAGAATTTTTAATGACTCATAAAATTCCCTTTAAAATTGAACAACACCTGGGTGATACTAAAAACGGTGCCCTCAGCTTTCGTATTACCCGAAAAATTCCGGTCCTGTTCAACTTTTCAGTGGATTATGATAATTCCCGTATTTTGTTAAATATACAAAATCATGAGGATTTTGAGCTAAGATCACAGATTGTTGAACCTGCTGATATTAATGAAGCCTATCTGGATAAACTGGCGCGTTATATTTTGCGTAAGGATCAGGATTTTTTACGCATGGAAATTGATGATGTGGCCAAGCAGAAAATTCGTGAACACATTAACGTGCAAAAACAAATTCATGCCAATGAGCTGGAAATGGCCACCATTAGAGATGCTCAGGAGCTTGAAGAGCAGGAAAAAAACAAACTGAAAAATAAAGTGAAATCATTTATCAAAAAGATTGTCGCCCGTTAGGTGGCAGTTTTCAGATGAATATCCTGGTATTGGTTTAGCTCTTTTCTGGAAGACTATTAATGACAATCGCCCGCCAGTTAAAGGCACTACTGGCAGGAATTTTTTTATTTAACGAATGCTTACCTGTGAATCGGTTTTAGTTTTTAAACTCTAGTCTTCTGGGGGCATAAGGCCAGAAACTGATCAGTCAGCTTCTGAGATATTGGTATGAGGGGCTGCATAATTATAGTCCAGTACACTATTTGTCAGCCGACAAAATGACTCATTATGCCTTGCTTTTAATTCCCCTGTATCTTAATCCCGAAGTTTAGCTTAAAAGCTTTGTGAAGAGTGCATTTTAACGGCTGATTCACGATCCTGTTAACTTTAGTTAAATATCAATGGACAGAAATTGTGGATTTTTGTAAAATTCCACAGTTAAATTAAATCGGGGTGCTCATAATTGAGTGTCCCGTTTGTGTATCTAGACTTTATGGGAGATTTCATTGACCGGCTCTGACAAGATAATTGCCAATAGGGTAAGCGCGCCTGCAGTATTAGCTCTTGAAGATGGTACTGTGTTTCATGGTAAAGCCATTGGTGCAATGGGTGAAACCGTTGGTGAGGTAGTTTTTAATACTTCTATGACCGGCTATCAGGAGATACTCACAGATCCCTCCTACAAGGAACAGATTGTCAATCTGACTTATCCCCATATCGGTAATGTCGGCACCAATAGTGCTGATGAAGAGTCCGATCGTATTATGGCTCAGGGGCTGGTGATTCGTGATCTGCCTTTGCTGATGTCCAGCTGGCGCTCTGAGATGTCACTCTCAGATTATCTGAAAAAACATAATATTGTGGCTATTGCGGATATTGATACACGAAAATTAACCCGTATTTTACGTGATAAGGGTGCCCAGAATGGGGCTATTATTGCGGCCAGTGATGCCGGAGCTCTGGATGAACAGGCTGCAATTGCAGCTGCACAGGCTTTTCCAGGCCTGAAGGGTATGGATTTAGCTAAGGTTGTCACTACGGATAAGCGCTATGAATGGACTGAAGGCAGCTGGTCTCTGACAGAGGATGGCTGTACTACCAAGAGTGATTTTAGCCATCATGTAGTGGCTTACGATTATGGCGTAAAGAAAAATATTCTGCGCATGTTGGTGGATCGGGGGTGCAAAGTGACAGTGGTACCGGCAAAAACTCCTGCCAGTGATGTGCTGGCAATGAACCCTGATGGTGTGTTCTTATCCAATGGTCCGGGCGATCCAGAACCTTGTGATTATGCTATTCGTGCTATTGGTGAGATAGTAGACAGCGAAAAACCAGTGTTTGGTATTTGTCTGGGGCATCAGTTGTTGTCTCTGGCCAGTGGTGCTAAAACAGTTAAAATGAAGTTTGGCCATCATGGTGGTAATCATCCGGTCAGTGATCTGGCCAGCAAAGAGGTGATGATCACCAGTCAAAATCATGGTTTTGCCGTGGATGAAAGCAGTTTGCCTGATAATCTCAGGGCGACGCATAAGTCTTTGTTTGATGGCTCTTTACAAGGCGTTCATCGAACCGATAAACCGGCCTTCAGCTTTCAGGGGCATCCCGAAGCCAGTCCTGGGCCTCATGATGTCGCCCCGTTATTTGATCACTTTATCGAATTAATTGAACAGTATAAATAACTCGTAACGGCCATGACTGCAGTAAAAATACAGACGAACGCAATTAAATAAATTTTTAATTTTTTCTTAACAGAAAATGACACTAACTTTGTGAGTGAAGAATGCCAAAACGCGATGATATAAAAAGTATTCTGATTATTGGCGCAGGTCCAATTGTCATTGGTCAGGCTTGTGAGTTTGATTATTCCGGTGCTCAGGCATGTAAGGCCTTAAAAGATGAAGGCTATCGGGTGATACTGGTGAACTCAAATCCGGCGACAATTATGACTGATCCGGAGTTGGCGGATGCCACTTATATTGAACCAATTCACTGGCAGGTAGTGGCCAATATTATTGAACAAGAACGCCCTGATGCCTTATTGCCCACTATGGGCGGCCAGACAGCATTAAACTGCGCACTGGAGCTGGATAAGAAAGGGGTGCTGAAAAAATATAATGTTGAGATGATTGGTGCCGATAAAGAAGCCATCAATAAGGCTGAAGATCGTGATTTATTTCGTCAGGCAATGATTAAAATCGGCCTGGACATGCCCAAGGCATTTATCGCTCACACTATGGATGAAGCCCACAAAGTACAAAAAGAACTGGCGGTATTTCCTGTTATTATTCGTCCATCATTCACTATGGGCGGCAGTGGCGGGGGTATCGCTTACAACAAAGAAGAATTTATTGAGATTTGTGAACGCGGTCTGGATATGTCACCGACCAATGAATTATTGATTGAAGAATCAATCATTGGTTGGAAAGAATATGAAATGGAAGTGGTCCGGGACAAGAATGATAATTGTATTATTATTTGCTCCATTGAGAACTTTGATGCCATGGGTGTGCACACGGGTGACTCGATTACCGTTGCACCGGCGCAGACCCTGACTGATAAAGAATACCAGATTATGCGCAATGCTTCTTTACTGGTTTTACGTGAAATAGGAGTGGATACCGGCGGTTCAAACGTGCAGTTTGCCGTGAATCCTGAAAATGGCCGACTGATTATTATTGAGATGAACCCACGAGTGTCCCGTTCATCAGCTCTGGCCTCTAAAGCCACCGGTTTTCCGATTGCCAAAGTGGCAGCCAAACTGGCCGTGGGTTATACCCTGGATGAGCTGGATAATGAAATCACCAATGGTGCGACACCGGCATCATTTGAACCGACACTGGATTATGTGGTTACTAAGGTGCCGCGTTTTACGTTTGAGAAATTCCCTCAGGCAGATGATACCCTGACCACACAGATGAAGTCTGTGGGTGAAGCGATGTCGATTGGCCGGACATTTCAGGAATCGCTGCAAAAAGCGTTGCGCTCGCTGGAAATTGATACGGACGGTTTTACTGAGATGTTTGCTGATCTGGAAGGCGATAGCGAAAGTGAGCAAATGGATTCACTGCGCCATGCCTTGCGGGTTCCGGGGGCCCACCGTATCTGGTATATTGGAGATGCTTTCCGCAAAGGCCTGTCGATGGATGATATTCAGAGGCTGACTGGTATTGACCCGTGGTTTCTGGTGCAAATTGAAGAGTTGATTCAGATAGAAGAAAACATCCGTGGTAAGAATGTTCTGGATCTGGACGCAGAAGTGTTATTTGAACTCAAGCGTAAGGGTTTCTCTGATAGCCGTCTGTCAAGTTTATTAAATACTGATGAAGCAACGGTACGCAAATACCGTCATCAACTGAATATTCGTCCGGTTTATAAACGGGTGGATTCCTGTGCGGCAGAATTCTCTTCTGATACCGCTTATATGTACTCGACTTATGAGCAGGAATGTGAGGCTGCACCAACCAGTAAAGATAAGATTATGGTACTCGGTGGCGGACCTAATCGTATTGGCCAGGGTATTGAATTTGATTATTGTTGTGTGCATGCCGCCCATGCCTGCCGTGATGATGGTTATGAAACCATTATGGTTAACTGTAACCCGGAAACCGTATCCACTGATTATGATACCTCGGATAGACTGTATTTTGAGCCATTGACGCTGGAAGATGTACTGGAATTAATTGATCTGGAACAACCCAAGGGTGTTATTGTGCAATATGGTGGTCAAACACCGTTGAAACTGGCTCGTGCTCTGGAAGCTGCTGGCGCTAATATTATCGGTACTTCACCGGATTCTATCGATCTGGCCGAAGATCGGGAACGCTTTCAGGCCATGATTGAAGAACTGGGCTTATTACAGCCGCCAAATCGTACTGCCAGTGATACTGAGTCTGCTGCTGCATTAGCGTCAGAAGTTGGCTATCCATTGGTAGTGCGCCCATCCTATGTACTGGGTGGGCGGGGCATGGAAATTGTTTATAACGAAGACGAATTGCGCAGTTATATGACTGCTGCGGTTAGTGTGTCTAATGATGCACCGGTATTATTGGATCGTTTTTTGGATGATGCGGTAGAAGTAGATGTCGATGCTATCTGTGACGGTGAAGATGTGCTTATTGGTGGTATTATGCAGCATATTGAGCAAGCCGGAGTGCATTCTGGTGACTCTGCCTGCTCGATTCCACCGTATAATCTGTCGGATGAGATTCAGGACAGATTGCGTGATCAGGCGGCTCGTATGGCGAAAAAACTGGGTGTTATCGGTTTAATGAACACCCAGTTTGCCATTAAAGGGGATGATATTTACGTGCTGGAGGTAAACCCCAGAGCATCGCGTACCGTACCCTTTGTCTCTAAAGCCACCGGCATACAGCTGGCCAAAGTATCTGCCTTATGTATGACCGGCAAGTCACTGAAAGAGCAAAATCAGCTTAAAGAAGCGAAACTCGAATTCTTTTTTGTTAAAGAGTCGGTTTTCCCGTTTATCAAATTTCCCGGTGTCGATCCTATTTTAGGTCCGGAAATGAAATCAACCGGTGAAGCCATGGGCATGGGTAAAACCTTTGGTGAAGCCTTTGGTAAATCACAATTATCAGCAGGTGTGGTATTGCCTACCGGTGGTAATGCCTTTGTCAGCGTACGTGAAGCAGATAAATCTAAGGTAATTGCACTGGCCAGAAAAATTAAATCTCTGGGCTTTAATGTGCTGGCCACCAGTGGTACACACAAATTGCTGGCTGAGCAGGGTATTGATACTCAGGTGGTAAACAAGGTTAAAGAAGGCCGTCCGCATATTGTTGATATGATAAAAAATGATGAAATTAATCTGATTGTGAATACCACCGAAGGTAAAAAAGCCATCGAAGATTCGTCCATGATTCGTCGTCAGGCACTACAGCATAAGGTGACCTATGCTACGACAGTGGCAGCAGCTGATGCCCTGTGTGAGGCAATGATGATCGAAGGTATTCATGAAGGCGATGTTGATGTTTATCGCATTCAGGATATACACAATAACGGCTCAGCCTGAACCTGCAGTTTGAATAGAAAAAGAATTTAAGTAAAGGAAGTAAACTCAATGAATAGCAAAGTACCTTTAACCAAAGCCGGTGCCGATAAATTAGATACAGAATTAAGGGAACTTAAATCTGTACGCCGTCCCAGGGTTATTCAGGCCATTGCTGAAGCTCGAGAGCATGGTGATTTAAAAGAGAATGCTGAGTATCATGCAGCCCGTGAAGAACAGGGTTTTATTGAAGGACGTATCAAAAATATTGAAGGTAAGCTATCCAATGCCCAGATTATTGATGTGACCACAATGAAAGATACTGGTCGGGTTATTTTTGGCACCACAGTGGTGATTTATGATGAAGAAGCGGATAAAGAAATCACTTACCAGATTGTAGGTGAAGATGAAGCCAATATTAAAGAGGGCAAAATTTCAGTCTCTTCGCCGGTGGCAATGGCTTTGATAGGTAAAGAAATTGATGATGTTGCTCTGGTAAGAACCCCGGGTGGTGATAAAGAATTTGAAATTGTGGATGTCAAATACATTTAATCTTTTATGCCGAAATATAGCCGTCTTAAGTGCTTTTTATCATCATTTTGTTTTGATTTAGAAAAAATATTACTGATCGTCTGGCTGGGTTCGCTATGGACGATTGGCTTTATTGTTATGCCCATATTATTTGCTACTATTGCTGATAAAGCTCTGGCCGGACAAGTGGCTGGTAAACTGTTTACTATTGTCAGTTATATTGGAATGCTCAGTGCTCTGCTGATTTTATACCTTGAAGTGAATCACTCTGGCCGTTTTAAAATAAATGGCCGAGCTCTTTTATTACTGCTCATGCTACTGATCATTGTGGTGGCTGAATTTGTTGTACAACCGCAAATGGCTGTACTCAAACAAGTGGATTATCTCAATGATATACTGCTCTCTGAGCAGTTTGACCGACTGCATCTTATCTCTACAGTTCTGTATATGCTCAATTCCTGTCTGGCCTTATTTCTGATTAGTTATTGCCCCGCGCACCTGAAGTGCAAAAAGTGATTATTTCACAAAATGCCGGGGAATGAATAACAGATAAAAAAAGCCTCGATTGTTACTCTATCTATAACGAAACATAGAATGATAAAGTGATTAGTCAGGGAGTATTGTCATGGGTATTTTTGAAAACAATAATTACGAAGTAACAGAATTATCCTATGGGCAATTAATGCGTATTATGGCTTTACAGGCAAAAAGAAAAGCAAAACAGCAGAAAAAATCAACCGCTGAACAAATTATGCAGAAAATTAATCATGAAGCCAAAGCCGAAGTTGCCTCCTGGATCACGGGCAATGAGTGAGGCAATAGCATTGAATGGTGCTATCTTGATACTGATAGCTTAATGTTGGGATATCTATCTGTCAGTTGATGCCTTATTTAGGAAGCTCTATCTTTGGCTTTTTCTTATTATGGCGATAAAAAATACCTATATGACCAATACTTTGTACATGGATAGATTCTGTCTGGCGAATGATGGCATGAATCATATCTTTTTTATCTTCTCTGTCATCCGCATTAACCCGCACTTTAATCAATTCATGATCATCTAATGCCTGATTGATTTCATTGATGACATTATCTGTCAGACCAGCACCACCAATGAGTACTACTGGTTTCATTGAATGGGCTTGCGCACGAAGAAAACGGATTTGTTTATTATTTAGTGACATGTTTGACTCATTTAAGGCTAAAAAAGATAATTATAGCGTGTACCAGTGAGTGTTTCACGGTAAAATATGCATTTCAAGGTAAATACTATTACTAATCTGTGGACATTTGTTCGTAATGGCTTAAGCTGTTAATTTTTTGCTTGATAGGGCGGCTCGATGGCACGAAGTAAAAGCAGTTCTGAATGGCTGCAGGAACATTTTAAAGATCAATATGTTTTAAAATCACAGCAAGATGGTTATCGTTCGCGTGCTGCTTATAAACTGCTACAGATCCAGGCTAAAGACAAAATTATTAAACCCGGTATGACCGTTGTTGATTTGGGTGCGGCTCCGGGCGGCTGGTCACAGGTTGCCCGTCAGTTTGTCGGCAGCAAGGGCAAAGTGGTTGCTCTGGATATTTTGCCTATGGATCAACTGGCACAGGTTGACTTTATTCTCGGTGATTTTCAGGAAGAATCAGTCTTACAGGAACTGCTGACAGTCGTAAATAATGAAGCTGTTGATCTTGTAATTTCTGATATGGCACCCAATGTAACAGGGGTGAAGGCTGTGGATCAGCCTAAAAGTATGTATTTACTTGAGTTAGCGGTTGATTTGGCCGACCAGGTATTGAAACCACAGGGTTGTCTGTTAATGAAAGTGTTTCAGGGAGAAGGCTTTCAACCATTACTGGCCAAATTAAGACAACGCTATGCGAAGGTAATTAGCCGTAAGCCTGATGCCTCACGTTCCCGTTCCTCAGAAGTCTATTTATTAGCGAAGGGATTTAAGGGATAATATCGGGTTTAGTCTTAAAATTTATTAATAAACAAGCAATAGAGCTGGAGTATTCGTTTTGAACGAAATGACAAAAAATATTTTACTATGGGTGGTCATTGGTATCATTCTAATGTCTGTCTTTAGTAATTTCGCCCCCACATCCACACCAAAGGATATGAGTTATTCTGACTTTATCCAGAGCGTTGAACGTGGTTCTATCAGTGAAGTTAAAATTGAAGGACGGGTGATCAGTGGCAATACTCTGGATGGTAAACACTTTACCACTTATAGTCCGGAAACTGATAATCGTGCCCTGATAGGAGTATTATTAGACAATACCGTTAAAATTGTTGGTGAACCTCCCAAACAACAAAGTTTATTGGTGCAATTATTTATTTCATCTTTTCCCATTCTGTTGATCGTTGGTATCTGGGTATATTTTATGCGTCAGATGCAGGGTGGTGGTGGCCGTGGTGCCATGTCATTTGGTAAAAGCAAAGCGCGTTTGCTGGGTGAAGATCAGGTTAAAGTTAACTTTTCTGATGTGGCAGGCTGTGATGAAGCCAAAGAAGAGGTCAGTGAACTGGTAGACTTCTTAAAAGATCCAGGTAAATTCACCAAGTTGGGTGGTAAGCTGCCTCGCGGTGTATTGATGGTGGGCAGCCCTGGTACGGGTAAAACGCTATTGGCCAGAGCCATTGCCGGTGAAGCGAAAGTACCTTTTTTCACTATTTCCGGTTCAGATTTTGTTGAGATGTTTGTCGGTGTCGGTGCTTCACGGGTACGTGATATGTTTGAACAGGCAAAGAAACATGCGCCGTGTATTATTTTTATTGATGAAATTGATGCGGTCGGTCGTCATCGTGGTGCTGGTCTGGGCGGTGGGCATGATGAGCGTGAGCAGACACTGAATCAGTTATTGGTTGAAATGGATGGTTTTGAAGGCAATGAAGGGGTGATAGTTATTGCTGCCACCAATCGCCCGGATGTGCTTGACCCAGCACTATTGCGTCCCGGTCGCTTCGATCGTCAGGTGGTTGTACCCTTGCCTGATATTAAAGGACGTGAGCATATTCTTAAAGTACATTTGCGCAAGGTGCCTATTGATGACAATGTTCAGCCTAAGTATATTGCTCGTGGTACACCTGGATTCTCAGGGGCAGATTTAGCTAACCTGGTGAATGAAGCGGCGTTATTTGCCGCCAAGTATGATTCAAGGGTAGTGACAATGGAGCATCTGGAGCAGGCAAAAGATAAAATTATGATGGGTTCAGAACGTAAATCCATGGTAATGAAAGATAAAGAAAAGAAAATGACAGCCTACCATGAGGCTGGCCATGCTATCGTCGGTTTGTTAGTGCCCTCACATGACCCGGTTTATAAGGTGAGCATTATTCCTCGTGGCAGGGCTCTGGGTGTGACTATGTTTTTACCTGAGGAAGATCGCTATAGCCTGACTAAAGAGCAACTTAACAGCCAGATTTCCAGCCTGTTTGGCGGACGTATTGCTGAAGAGCTGATCTATGGTTCTGACATGGTCACTACCGGTGCCAGCAATGATATTGAACGTGCCACGGAGCTGGCACGTAATATGGTCACTAAGTGGGGTTTGTCGGCTAAACTTGGACCTTTATCTTACTCAGAAGATGAGGGTGAGGTTTTTCTCGGACGTTCAGTGACTCAGCATAAAAATGTCTCTGATGAAACCGCTCATATTATTGATGAAGAGATCCGCAGCTTTATCGATGAGAACTATGAGCGTTCGGAGCAAATATTAAAAGACAATATCGATAAGCTGCATGCCATGACTGATGCGCTGATGAAATATGAAACCATCGATCGTAAGCAAATTGATGACATTATGGCCGGAAAGGAACCTCGCGAACCTAAAGGCTGGTCTGATTCTGCTTCATCTGATTCAGAAGATGATGGTCTTAGCGTCAATGATGACGATATATCGGTTAAAGAGCCTGAGCAAGCTAAAAAAGCAGCGGACGACTCGATTGGTGGCACTGCTGATCAGCATTAAGGCAGTGGGTGGGTTAATCTCTTAACCCACCCACTAATGTCTTTTTTGCTCTGCGAGCAAAAAATGTTAGCGACAGTGCGGCGCAACAATAATGTATTTCCTTCCCGATTTTTGTACCATCAAATTTAGCTGATAATGAAAAACTCCTTTATTCAATGTGCTGATAAGCAACTGATTATTGACTGTCCAGTAGTGATGGGTATTTTAAATACCACACCTGACTCATTTTCTGATGGCGGCTTGTTTGATAATGTTGATAGTGCACTGCGCCAGGCTGAAAAAATGTATTCTGCCGGGGCCGCTATTATTGATATTGGTGGTGAATCAACGCGACCTGGAGCAAAGTCTGTATCAATAGCTGAAGAACTGGATCGGGTGATACCCGTGATTGAAAAAATTTCCCGGGAAGTGGATGTGATTATTTCTATTGATACCAGTAAAGCAGCCGTAATGACGGCGGCGGCCAGCGCTGGTGCGGGTATGATCAATGATGTCCTGGCATTGCGTGCTGAAGGTGCTCTGCAGGCAGCACAGCAAACGGGTTTGCCCGTGTGTCTGATGCATATGCAAGGGCAGCCAAGAACCATGCAGAGTGCACCTGAGTATACTGACGTGGTAGCAGAAGTGAAAAATTTTTTAGCACAGCGGGTTGAGGCCTGTTTGCAGCAGGGATTTAGCCGGGCACAATTGCTTATTGATCCTGGGTTTGGCTTTGGTAAAACATTAGCGCATAATATTCGTTTGTTTAAGCAGCTGGATAGTTTTACGCTAATGGATTTGCCGGTATTAGTCGGGGCATCGCGCAAGAGTATGGTTGGTCAGATTACAGCCAAAAATGTTGAACAGCGTCTGGCTGGCAGTATTGCTCTGGCAACACTGGCTGCAGTAAAGGGAGCGGCTATTATCCGCGCACATGATGTCAGTGAAACTGCCGATGCTTTGAAAATTGCAGCAGCACTGGGTTGATTTTAAAGTCCTGTTTAGGGATACACCTTAACTAAAGAAACTAACAATATGAAAAAAAAACATTTTGGTACTGATGGTATTCGTGGCAAAGTAGGTCAATATCCCATGACGGCCGATTTTGTCCTGAAACTGGGTTGGGCGGCAGGACGAGTATTGGCCAAGCAGGGACGCGGTAAAGCGGTTATTGGCAAGGATACCCGAATTTCAGGCTATATGTATGAATCTGCTCTGGAAGCAGGCTTATCTGCAGCCGGTATTGATTGCCTGCTCACCGGGCCTATGCCTACCCCTGGTATTGCCTATCTGACTCGTACTATGAATGCTCAATTAGGCATTGTGATTAGTGCCTCACACAATCCCTATTATGATAATGGTATTAAATTTTTCTCTGCTGATGGTACTAAACTGTCTGATGAGGATGAATTAGCCATTGAAGCAGAACTGGAACATGAAATGGTGACAGTGGATTCGGCTCAATTAGGCAAGGCCCGGCGTATAAAAGATGCTTCAGGACGTTATATTGAATATTGTAAGGGTACCTCACCTTTTTTTATGGACCTGACTGGTTTAAGGATTGTGCTTGATACTGCCCATGGCGCTGCTTATCAGGTTGCCCCCAGTGTTTTTTCTGAATTAGGGGCTGAAGTTATTGCTATTGGTAATCGTCCTGATGGGGTCAATATTAATGAAAAAGTGGGCTCGACCTATCCTGAAACCCTGCAGCAGGGAGTTATGCAGCATCGTGCCGATTTAGGTATTGCCTTAGATGGTGATGCCGACCGGGTACTGATGGTTGATCATAAGGGTGAAATCGTTGATGGTGACGAATTGTTGTTTATTATTGCCATGGCCAGAAAAAAATATCAGGGTACCAATGATTTCGGTGTGGTCGGTACGCTAATGAGTAATCTGGGAATGGAAACAGCTCTGAAAAAATCCGGTTTAGGTTTTATACGTGCTGATGTGGGTGACCGTTATGTTATGGAAGAACTGCAAAACCAGGGCTGGACAATTGGTGGTGAGTCATCAGGTCATATTATCTGTCTGGACAGGACTACCACAGGCGATGGTATTGTCGCTGCTTTACAGGTTTTAGCTGCGATTGTGGGTAGTAAGAAAAAGTTACATGACTTAAAAAATGGCATGGAAAAATACCCTCAGCATATGATCAATGTCAGAGTGGCCAGAAAGATAGATCCCTTTAGTTCGGATGAAGTAGTCAAGGCTATCGCGGATGCTGAATCACGTTTAGCAGGCAAGGGACGGGTATTATTAAGAGCATCGGGCACAGAACCACTGATTCGTGTTATGGTTGAAGGTTCTGATGAACGTCAGGTGTTAGAGGAAGTAAATGCACTGGCCAGTTTAGTGGAGCAGACTTTTGCATAAGTTATTATAAATCATTTTGAAATGCTCAATAATCAATATTAAGACGAATTGATAACACTTTTATTGCCAGGGTAATTGATTTATTGTTGCAGTAAAGGTATCATTTCGCGCTGAATAAAAATATAGGAAGAACGATGCGTAGATCATTAGTTGCTGGAAATTGGAAAATGAATGGCTCCAGAGAGAGCGTAAAAGAATTGATCAATGGCGTTGTCGATGGCGCTAAGTCTCTGACCAATGTCGGGATTGCAGTTTGTCCTTCTTTTATCCACATTGCTGATGTTAGCGCAGTGACTATGGGCACTAATGTTGCTGTAGGTTCTCAGGATGTCTGTACCGAACTCAAGGGCGCTTTTACCGGTGAAACATCTATTGACATGATTAAAGATTTTGCCTGTCAGTATGCCATTGTAGGTCACTCTGAACGTCGTACTTTATACGCTGAAACTGATGAAGTAGTCGCCGAAAAATTTGCTGTAGTTAAGAAGTCTGGTTTAACCCCCATTTTTTGCATTGGTGAAACTTTAGAAGAACGTGAAGGCAATATTACGGAACAAGTTTGTGCTCGCCAGATTGATGCTGTGTTTGCTCTTGAAGGTAGTAACGCTTTTGCCGATTCGGTCATTGCTTATGAGCCTGTCTGGGCTATTGGTACGGGCAAAACGGCCTCACCTGAGGAAGCGCAGGCAGTGCATGCATTTATACGTCAGCATATTGCCAAACATAATGCCGATATAGCAGAGAAAGTGCAAATTTTATATGGTGGCAGTATGAATCCTGGCAATGCAAAAGAATTAATTGGTCAGGCTGACATTGATGGTGGTCTGATTGGTGGTGCTTCTCTAAAGGCTGATGATTTCCTGGCAGTCTGTCAGGCAGGTCAATAGTCATCCGTTTAATAATGGGGTGAACTTCCCCTTAGATAAAAAAATCTGGTAAAAAGAATATGGAATCAGTAATACTGGCAGTGCATATCGTTATTGCAATCACATTAATTGGGCTGATATTAATTCAGCAAGGCAAGGGCGCTGATGCCGGTGCTGCTTTTGGTGGCGGTGGGGGTGGTGGTGCTTCAGCAACAGTATTCGGTAGTCAGGGCTCCAGTAATTTTTTGAGTAAGTCAACGGCCATTCTGGCCACGGCTTTTTTTGTTACCAGTTTGTTTTTATCCTATTTGTCCGGGCAGGTATCCGCAGAACGTTCAGAAGCCGTTGCGGTATCAAATCGGGTTGAACAGATTCAGTCTGAAGATAAACCGGCACTACCGGCATCAGCCAGTACACCTGCTGAGACGAGTGACAAACCGGCAGTACCGGTAGAGAAAAAACCTTAGTGAGTGACCATCCGTTTATCCTGTGCTCCCGGAGGGAGACGGGGTTTAACAATAATTTCTATTTACGGATGATTATATAATAATTATTTGCCGATGTGGTGGAATTGGTAGACACGCTATCTTGAGGGGGTAGTGGCTAATAGCTGTGCCGGTTCGACTCCGGCCATCGGCACCATACTTAGAATTTTCTTGTTTTTGTCTGTTCTTTTTTAATGAGCTGAGGAAATTCCGGTAGTATACAAAGCAAAAAAACTGGTAGTATATAAAACGCAAAAAACTTCCATTTAGAGAAGTATAATAATTAAGCTGAAGAGTCACCATAAAGTGCTTTTCATGATGCTGAATTTAGTTTAAAGTATTATTAATCTCTTATTCAGCGTCACGAATATCATCGTAGCAAACAATATTTATAGATTTGATATTGCTTTACGATAACTCACGGATTAAGTAAGGATCTTATATGCTTGAAAACTATCTGCCTGTACTGATTTTTATGGGTGTAGGCCTCTTGGTTGGAATAGGAATGACCGCAATGGGGCTTATCCTGTCTCCCCATCGTCCCGATCGTGAAAAAAACTCACCCTATGAATGTGGCTTTGAAGCCTTTGAAGATGCCCGCCTTAAGTTCGATGTTCGATATTATCTGGTTGCCATTCTATTTATTATTTTTGATTTGGAAATAGCCTTTTTATTTCCCTGGGCGGTGGTGCTTGATACCATTGGTACCTTTGGTTTAGTGGCGATGTCAATATTTTTAGGTTTATTGGTTGTAGGTTTTATTTACGAGTGGAAAAAAGGTGCACTTGAATGGGAATAGAGGGTATTTTAGAAGAAGGTGTTATCACCACCACTGCGGATAAACTGATCAATTGGGCCAGAACCGGTTCAATGTGGCCCATGACATTTGGCCTTGCCTGTTGTGCTGTTGAAATGATGCAGGCCGGCGCATCACGATATGATCTGGATCGCTTTGGTATTGTTTTTCGACCCAGCCCCAGACAATCCGATGTGATGATTGTCGCCGGCACACTGGTGAACAAAATGGCCCCGGCATTACGTAAGGTTTATGACCAAATGGCGGAACCTCGCTGGGTGATTTCCATGGGTTCCTGTGCCAATGGCGGTGGTTATTATCATTATTCCTACGCGGTCGTTCGTGGCTGTGATCGTGTGGTACCGGTGGATATCTATGTGCCGGGTTGCCCACCAACGGCAGAAGCCCTATTGTACGGTATTATTCAATTGCAGAATAAAATAAAACGTACTAATACTATTGCCCGCTAGAGAACACAAAGAGAACGCATTGAATGTCACAATATTACTCTGAATTATCTGACCAGGTCAGCACAGTTCTGGCATCGATTGAAACGGTGCAGACAACTATTGCTTATGGTGAACTCAGTATTGATGTCAGCAAAGAAAATCTACTGTCTATTTGTCAGTTGCTGCGTGATGAGCCCGGGCTGGCCTTTGACACGATTATTGATGTCTGCGGTGTTGACTATAGTACTTATGAAGGCAGTAAAGTGCCGACTTCCCGTTACGCCTCGGTATACCATTTATTATCGGTAAAAAATAATCATCGCATTCGGGTCAGAACCTGGCTGGATGATGACTTTCCAGTGGTGGATTCTGTGGTGTCCATCTGGAATGGTGCTAACTGGTTTGAACGCGAAGCTTTTGATATGCTTGGTATCCTTTATTCAGGCCATCCTGATCTGCGTCGAATTTTGACTGATTATGGTTTTATCGGCCATCCATTGCGCAAAGATTTCCCCTTGGTTGGACAGGTTGAAATGCGTTATGATGCCAACAAACAACGGGTTATCTATGAGCCTGTGACTCTGGAAGAACGCGTTAATATTCCGAGAATTATCAGAGATGATAATCGCTATGCTGAGCGTCTTTCTAATAAAGAGCAAGGGGAAAGTGCTTAATGTCAGAAATTCAGAATTACACACTTAATTTTGGTCCGCAACATCCGGCGGCACATGGTGTGTTACGTCTTGTCCTGGAAATGGATGGTGAAGTCATTCAACGTGCTGATCCACATGTCGGCTTACTGCATCGCGGTACAGAAAAGCTGGCGGAAAGCCGGATTTATAACCAGAACATCGGTTATATGGATCGCCTGGATTATGTCTCAATGATGTGCAATGAACATGCCTATTGTATGACCATTGAGAAGCTACTAGATATTGAAGTACCGCAACGAGCACAATATATTCGTGTCATGTTTGATGAGATTACCCGCATTCTTAACCACCTGATGTGGCTGGGTACTCATGCACTGGATGTTGGTGCTATGACCATGTTTTTATACTGCTTTCGTGAACGTGAAGACCTGATGGATGCCTATGAAGCGGTATCAGGTGCACGTATGCATGCCAGCTATTATCGTCCCGGTGGTGTCTATCGTGACTTGCCTGATAGTATGCCTCAGTATGAAGCATCACAATGGCACAGCCAGTCAGAAGTTGATCAACAAAATAAAAACCGCCAGGGTTCGCTGCTGGATTTTTTGCAGGATTTCACCAACCGCTTTGAAACCTATATTGATGAATATGAGACTCTGCTTACTGACAATCGTATCTGGAAGCAAAGAACGGTTGATATTGGTTGTGTGACCGCTGATGAGGCTAAGGGTTTAGGTTTTACCGGGCCTATGTTACGGGCTTCAGGCATCGCCTGGGACTTGCGTAAAATGGAACCGTATGAGGTTTATGAGCAACTTGATTTTGATATTCCCGTGGGTACTAATGGTGACTCATATGATCGCTATGTAGTGCGTATTGAAGAAATGCGACAGTCAAACCGGATTATCAAGCAGTGTATAGACTGGTTGCAGGTTAATCCCGGCCCGGTGATGCATGAAGATCATAAACTGACCATGCCTAATCGGGTCGATATGAAGCAGGATATGGAAGGTCTGATCCATCACTTTAAGCATTTTACTGAAGGCTATATGGTACCTGAGGGTGAAGCCTATTGTTCAGTGGAGCATCCTAAGGGCGAATTTGGTACCTACATTGTTTCCGATGGTGCGAATAAGCCCTATCGTTTAAAAATCAGAGCCCCGGGTTTTGCTCATCTGGCGGCAATTAACTTTTTAACCGAAGGACATATGCTGGCTGATGTGGTGACAGTAATTGGTACACTTGATATCGTCTTCGGGGAGATTGACAGATAATGCCTCAAAAAAACAATGATTTAATAAATACGGCGTCAAAAGAAGATATTGATCACTGGGTAGCAAAATATCCTGCTGAGCAAAAACAATCAGCAGTTATGGCTGCGCTGCGTATTGTTCAGGACCAACAGGGTGGTTGGTTGACGACTGAATTAATGGATGCAGTGGCTGATTATCTGGATATGGATAAAATCCATGTCTATGAAGTGGCTACTTTTTATTCGATGTATGAACATCAGCCAGTGGGTAAACATAAAATATGTGTATGCACGAATATCTCCTGTATGGTGTGTGGTTCCGGTAAAATTGTTGCTCATTTAGAAGATAAACTAGCGATAAAAATGGGTGGAACGACTGAGGATAATCGTTTTAGCCTCAAAGAAGTAGAATGCCTCGGGGCTTGTTCGGGTGCACCAATGATGCAAATTGGCGAGCATTATTACGAAAATCTTGATGCAGAAAAAATTGATAAGATTTTAGATAATTTAAAGTAAAAGCGGAATCTTAAACGCTGGCTATAAGGCTTGAGGTTACAAGCGGAGTATCGAATGGCAAACGAAGTTTGTTTTAGGACATTACATCTTGATGAACCATGGACACTGGAATCTTATTTGAGTGTGGGTGGCTATCAGTCATTGAAAAAAATTCTGACTGAAAAAATACCTGCAGAGGATATTATTGAACAGGTCAAAATCTCTGCCTTAAGAGGCCGTGGCGGTGCCGGATTTCCGACTGGGCTGAAATGGAGCTTTATGCCCCGTCAGTCAGAAGGACAAAAGTATATTGTCTGTAACTCAGATGAGGGTGAGCCGGGCACCTGTAAAGACCGTGATATTCTACGTTATAACCCGCATCAATTAATTGAAGGTATGGCCATTGCCGGTTATTGTATCGGCGCGGATACCGGTTATAACTATATTCGGGGTGAATTCTGGGAACCGTATAGCCGTTTTGATAAAGCACTTGAAGAAGCTCGTGCAGCCGGTTATCTGGGTGATAATTTATTTGCTTCTGATTTTAGTTTTGATGCCCACTCACATCTGGGCGGTGGTGCCTACATTTGTGGTGAAGAGACTGCTTTACTCGAATCCATTGAAGGTAAAAAAGGCCAGCCTCGATTTAAACCGCCGTTTCCTGCAGGCTTTGGTTTATATGGCAAACCTACGACGATTAATAATACCGAAACACTGGCATCAATCCCGGTGATTATTGAAAAGGGCGGTCAGTGGTTTCTGGAACATGGCAAGCCTAATAATGGCGGCACAAAAATATTTGCCGTGTCGGGCAATGTAAAACATCCGGGCAATTATGAAATTGATATGGGTACACCTTTTTCTGAGTTGTTGGAAATGTGTGGTGGTATGAAAGATGGCTATAAGCTAAAAGCGGTTATTCCTGGGGGGAGTTCCTCGCCAGTGGTTCCGGGTGAGCAAATGATGGATGTTAGTATGGACTATGACGGCATTCAGGCAGCAGGTTCCATGCTTGGCTCAGGGGCGGTGATTATTCTTGATGATCAAGTGTGTATGGTTAATGCGTTGGCGCGTTTATCCCATTTTTATCAGGAAGAATCCTGTGGTCAGTGTACTCCCTGTCGTGAAGGTACTGGCTGGTTGTCACGAGTGATGCATCGCATCGAACATGGTCAGGGGAAAATGGCTGATATTGAGCTATTGGATAAAGTGGCAGGTGACATTATGGGGCGCACAATTTGTGCCCTAGGTGAAGCCGCCTCAATGCCGGTTAAAGGTTTTTTAAAGCATTATCGTGACGAGTTTGAATATCATATAGAACATAAGAAATGTATGGTTGGACCCGGCAGTAAATAGCCAGAGAATGAACTTCAAACGAATTTTTAAATGTTTGAAATTAACCCACTAATTTAATTCTTTAATATAAAGACAGATTTACGAGTATTGAATATGGTAACTATTGAAATTAACGGACAACAGGTTGAAGCCGAGCAAGGTCAGATGCTTATTGAAGCAGCTGATAAAGCTGGTATTGCCATACCCCGTTTTTGTTATCATAAGAATTTATCGATTGCTGCCAGCTGTCGCATGTGTCTGGTGGAGGTCGAAAAAGCACCCAAGCCGATGCCGGCCTGTGCGACTCCTGTTGCTGATGGCATGGTAGTTAAGACAAAATCAACCTATGCACTGGCGGCACAAAAATCCGTGATGGAATTTTTGCTGATCAATCACCCGCTTGATTGCCCGGTTTGTGATCAGGGCGGCGAATGTGATTTACAGGACTTTTCCATAGGCTATGGCGATGATAAGTCACGCTATACCGAGATTAAACGTGTTGTTAAAGATAAAGACATAGGCCCACTGATTGCGACCGAATTGACCCGTTGTATTCATTGTACGCGCTGTGTACGTTTTGGTCAGGAAATAGCCGGTATGCGTGAGCTGGGTGCGACCGGACGTGGCGACTGGATGGAAATCGGCACCTACATCGACAAAAGTGTGGATTCAGAACTGTCCGGTAATATTATTGATTTGTGCCCGGTAGGTGCGCTAACTTCGAAAGTGTCACGTTTCACTTATCGGGTATGGGAACTGGCTAATAATGATAGCATTGGCCTACATGATTGCATTGGTTCAAATTGCAATGTGCAGACTAAAAACGGTGAAATTAAACGGGTTATTTCCCGTCAGAATGATGATATTAATGATGCCTGGATTTCAGACAGAGATCGTTATAGCTTTGAAGGTTTACATAGTGATGAACGTCTGCTTAAACCGCTGATTAAAAAAGACGGTACATGGACTGAAGCCAGTTGGGATGACGCTTTGCAGTTTGCTGTTAATGGCCTCAAAGCTATTCAGGACAAGAGTAAAATTGCCAGTGTGTGCTCACCTTCAGCCAGTACCGAAGAGATGTATCTGCTGCAAAAAGTAATGCGTGCTATCGGTAGTGACAATATTGATCATCGCCTGCGGCAGAGTGATTTTAGTGGTCAGCAGCAAGACCCTTTATTTCCAGGGCTGGGCATGGCGGTTAGTGATATTGCGAGGCAACAAGCAGTATTGCTGATTGGCTCCAATGTGCGTAAAGAACAACCCATTATGGGGCACCAGTTAAGACAGGCAAGTCTTAGTGGAGCGAAAATATCAGTAGTCAATCCGCTGCATTTTGATTTTAATTTCCAGCTGGCACATGAGTTTGTGAACGCTCCAGGGCAAATGTTTAAAGAATTAAAAATTCTGGCTAAAACAGCATTAGATGATTTTAAGGGTGATATACCCGAGGGTTTAAATGCTCTGGTTGCTTCGGTCAAAGTTACTGACGAACATCAGCAGACTGTTGCTGAACTGTCAGCAGCAGAAAACTCAGTGCTTATGCTCGGTACATTGTTGCAGGCCATGCCACATTACGCCGCAATCAGAATGCTGGCCGCTTTTATTGCGGATGTAACGGGCTCAACATTGAGCTACCTGACTCCCGGTGCGAACACTAGTGGTGCTTATTTATCCGGTGTGTTACCTCATCGAGGCAGTGTCAGCGGGACAGACTTTGCAGATACTAGCGGTCTGGATACACAGGCAATGTTTAATGCAGATATGCAGGCATTTGTGCTTTATGGTATTGAAGCTGAACGTGATGTAGATAATCCAGTGCAAGTAATTGCCGCTTTAGCGAAGGCTGAATTTGTTGTTTCCATGAGTGCTTTTGTTACGGAGCAAATGCAAGCCTATGCAGATGTTATTCTGCCTATTGCAGCATTAACAGAATCATCAGGCACTTTAATTAATGTTGACGGCAGCTGGCAGAGCTTTAATGCTGTCAGTAAGGCGCCTGGTCTGGCTAAGCCGGGCTGGAAGGTATTGCGCGTTATCGGTAACTTATTTAATATCGATGGCTTTGATTATCAAAGCTCAGAAGAGGTTATTGAAGAATTGAAGGCTAACTTACCGCTGGATAATGGACGTTCACTAACGAATAAAGAGAATAACCAACTGCAGTGGCAATGTCCGGAAAATATCAGTGCGCAAAATAGTACTATTCAGCGTATTGCTGAACTGTCCATTTATAACGTGGATGCTATCACCCGTCGAGCGACTGCCTTGCACAAGACAAGTGATGCTCAGGTTGATTTTGCCACTATTAACTCAGCTCTGGCAAAAAAATTGAAGCTGACTGAGCAACAGACTGTTACCGCCAGACAGGGTGATAATAGTGTTGTGGTTAAGCTGATAATTGATGAAAGAATTCCTGATAATTGTGTTTACTTGCCGGCGGCCAATATTGCGTCAACGTCCTTAGGTGGCGGCTTTGATACAATTGAACTTTTGACTGAAAATGGCTAATTAAGCGGAGCATATTTTGTTAGACCTGATTTTATCCATTTATGAAATACCGGTAGTGAATATACTGCTCAAGATTGTAGTGATTCTGGTGCCATTATTATTGACCGTGGCTTATTTTACTTATGCTGAACGTAAAATAATTGGTTATATGCAGGTGCGTATTGGACCAAATCGTGTTGGACCTAGGGGTTGGTTACAGCCTATTGCTGACGCGATGAAACTGATGTTTAAGGAAATTATTTTTCCATCCGGTGCCAATAAAGTGTTGTTCATTATTGCCCCGACACTGGCTATTGCTACGGCTCTGGCTGCCTGGGCTGTGGTGCCCTTTGGTGCCGAAATGGTACTGGCTGATATTAATGTTGCTCTATTATATATTCTGGCGATGACGTCGATTGGCGTTTATGGCGTTATTCTGGCTGGCTGGTCATCCAATTCCAAGTACGCCATTATGAGTACCTTACGTACTGCTGCACAGGTCGTCTCCTATGAAATTGCCATGGGCTTTTCACTGGTTGGTGTAGTAATGGCGGCCAGAAGTCTTAATATCGGTGACATTGTTGATGGCCAGAGCGGTAGTATATGGGGCTGGTACATGTGGCCCTTATTACCACTTTTTGTTATTTATTTTGTCTCTGGCGTAGCTGAAACTAACCGTGCCCCATTTGATGTAGCTGAGGGTGAATCAGAAATTGTTGCCGGTTTCCATGTTGAATACTCCGGTATCTTATTCGCTATTTTCTTTTTGGCTGAATATGCCAATATGATTCTGATTTCTATTATGGCTGCCTTACTTTTTATGGGTGGCTGGTTGTCGCCTTTTGAAGGTGTCAGCTTTCTTGGTCTGGGCTCCAGTTTTCTGGCCGCTTCAAGTATTATCTGGTTGCTCAGTAAAACCGCTATTTTTATGTTCCTGTTTCTCTGGTTTAGAGCAACTTTTCCGCGCTATCGTTATGATCAGATCATGCGTTTGGGCTGGAAAGTCTTTATACCGGTGACAATTGTCTGGATTTATGTGGTCGGCATTATGTATTACGCAGAATTAGCACCCTGGTTTGTCAAAGGTTAGGGACTGATAATGATGAATTTAGCTAAAATAATGGATTTACTAATGATATTGATAAAGACTGTTTTTCAAAGGAGAGCTCAGTGAAGCAATTGACGCAATTTTTTAACAGTCTTTTTTTAGCTGAACTGTTCAAAGGCCTGAGTGTCACTGGACGTTATCTTTTTAAGAAAAAAATTACGGTTCAGTATCCGGAAGAGAAAACACCGCAATCGTTTCGTTTTCGTGGCTTACATGCACAACGCCGTTATGCCAATGGTGAAGAACGTTGTATTGCCTGTAAATTGTGTGAGGCTATCTGTCCCGCTCTGGCAATTACTATTGAGTCAGAAGAACGTGATGATGGTACCCGCCGGACAAAAAGTTATGACATTGATTTAACCAAATGTATTTTTTGTGGCTTTTGTGAAGAATCCTGTCCGGTTGATTCCATCGTGGAAACACGGATTTTTGAATATCATGGTGAAGAAAAAAGTGACTTGTATATGACCAAGGAAAAACTGCTGGCCGTGGGTGATAAATACGAACAGCAGATTGCAGCTGACAGAGCTGCGGATGCGCAGTATCGTTAGTTAATAAAGAACAGGCAGTGGTTTAACTGCCCAGTGTGGATAGAGTTTATGGAAACAATCGTTTTTTATGTTTTTTCAGCCTTTATGATCCTTTCAGCCTTAATGGTGATTACGGTTCATAATCCGGTAAGAGCAGCATTTTTTCTGGTCTTGAGCTTTTTTGCTTCAGCGGTCATCTGGTTATTATTGGAAGCCGAATTTTTGGCCATAATTCTAATCATTGTTTATGTCGGTGCGGTGATGGTGCTCTTCCTGTTTGTGGTAATGATGCTGGATGTTAATCTGGCAGAGCTGAAAAAAGGGTTTGTCAAAAATTTACCTATTGCCATTATTGTTGCTCTGGCGATGTTTGCCATGATTTTCATGGTGGTCGGTGGTGAACAGTTTGCTATTGATAAGTTCGCCATCCCTGAACGCCATGCGGCAGATTATAGTAATGTCAGTGCCCTGGGGCAGGTACTCTATACGGAGTACGTATTTTCCTTTGAAATTGCTGCGATTATCCTGCTAGTGGGTATTGTTGCGGCAATCAGTCTGACTTTAAGACGACGTCCTAATACCCGCCATCAGAAAATTGAACAACAGGTGGCAGTTAAGTCTGCTGATCGTCTACGTGTGGTTAAGGTTGAATCTCAGGCCAGAAAATATTCTGTAACGAGTGCGGAGGTAGAAAAATAATGCTGACTTTAACTCATTTTCTGGTACTCAGCGCCATTCTTTTTTCCATTAGTTTAGCCGGTGTTTTTATTAATCGTAAAAATATCATTATCCTACTGATGTGTGTTGAGCTGATGCTGCTTGCTGTAAATACTAATTTCATTGCCTTTTCCTATTTTCTTAATGATACGGCAGGGCAGGTATTTGTTTTCTTTATTCTTACCGTTGCTGCAGCAGAAGCTGCAATTGGTTTAGCAATATTGGTTGTGTTGTTCAGAAATAAACGCACGATTAATGTTGAAGAACTTGACACATTGAAAGGTTGATCCAGTGTTTGAAAATTATAGCGACTCACAAGTTTATCTGGCCATTGTTCTGGCACCGCTTATCGGTTCTATTATTGCCGGTGTGTTTAATGCCTATATCAGTCGTGCCGTAGCGCATACTGTTACCATTGCTGGAGTGGGTTTATCCTTTATCCTGGCTTTATTTGTTTTTAAATATTTTGCCATTGATGGTGCTCAGACTTATAACGAAACGGTTTATACCTGGTTGGTTAGTGATGGCATTCGTTTTGAAGTGGGCTTCCTGATTGATAATCTGACTTCAATGATGTTAGTCGTGGTCAGTTTTGTTTCGCTGATGGTACATTTATATACTATCGGCTATATGCACGATGATCCGGGTTATAAGCGTTTCTTCAGTTATATTTCTTTATTTACTTTTTCTATGTACATGCTGGTAATGTCTAATAACTTCCTGCAATTGTTCTTTGGCTGGGAAGCAGTGGGTCTGGTGTCCTATCTTTTGATTGGTTTTTATTATAAAAAAGAAAGCGCTATTTTTGCCAATATGAAGGCTTTTCTGGTTAATCGGGTGGGTGACTTCGGTTTTATTCTGGGGATTGCCGGAGTGCTTATGGTCTTTAATACGCTTGATTATGCAGATGTATTTGCCGCCGCAGCCTCTAAAGCAAATCTGACCACTGAGATTATCCCCGGTAGTGAATGGTCAATGATGACGGTGATTTGTATTTTGTTATTTATTGGTGCGATGGGTAAGTCAGCGCAGGTGCCATTACATGTCTGGCTGCCTGATTCAATGGAAGGTCCTACACCTATTTCTGCTCTGATCCATGCTGCGACCATGGTAACGGCAGGTATTTTTATGGTGACCAGAATGTCACCATTATTTGAATTATCTGAAACAGCCCTGTCATTTATTATGGTTATTGGTGCTATTACCGCCTTATTTATGGGCTTTTTGGGTATTATCCAGAATGATATTAAACGTGTGGTGGCTTACTCAACCTTATCACAACTGGGTTACATGACCGTTGCTCTGGGTGCTTCGGCCTATTCTGCCGCGGTATTTCATCTGATGACTCATGCCTTTTTTAAAGCCCTGCTTTTCCTCGCTGCCGGCTCGGTTATTATCGGTATGCACCATGTGCAGGATATTCGTCAAATGGGTGGTCTGAAAAAGTATATGCCTATTACCTACTGGACATCATTATTAGGGACTTTAGCCTTGATTGGTTTCCCCGGATTTTCCGGTTTCTTTTCTAAAGATAGCATTATTGAGGCAGTGCATGCATCGACGATAGCGGGTTCTGATTTTGCCTATTATGCCGTATTGGCGGGTGTATTTATCACCGCGCTTTACAGTCTTAGATTATTTTTAATTGTTTTTCATGGTGAAGAAAGAATGGATCACCATACTAAGGAACATCTTAAAGAATCACCCTGGGTAGTGACAGTGCCACTGATCTTGCTGGCAATACCATCCGTTATTATTGGTGGCCTGACTATCAGCAGTGTGTTGTATGGTGATTATTTTACCGGTGTGGTTTTTGTTGATCATGCTCACGATGTTCTGGGACATCTTAAAGAAGAGTATCATGGACCCTTTGCTATGATCCTGCATGGCCTGATGTCAGCACCCTTTTTGTTAATGGCCGGTGGTATTGCCACTGCCTGGTATTTATATATGAAAAATCCACAGTTGCCCGGAAAAATCAAAGGCTCATTTAGCCTTATCTACGATATTCTGGATAATAAGTACGGTTTTGATGCTTTTAATGAAAAAGTCATTGCCGGCGGTACACGAGGCCTGGGACATGTATTCTCCAAGTTTGGCGATACGATGATTATTGATGGTTTTGTCGTTAATGGTTCGGCTAAAAGTGTTGCCTGGTTCTCATCCATTATTCGTCATGTGCAGACTGGTTACTTATATCATTATGCCTTTGCCATGATTCTGGGTTTAATAGCATTATTAGCATTAGTGGTCTTATAAGTCTTTCTTTTAAGATATTAGAAACGTTTGTTGAAATTTTTAATTGCATACTTTTTTGTAGTCGAAGATTCAATTTATTAAAGCATTTAGTAAAAAGGGTATAGATTCATGTTTTCAAATTTGCCGTTATTAAGTCTGGTGATTTGGACTCCCATCATTGGTGGGATGCTTGTGTTGGCTACTGGAAGTAAAAACAGCATAGAAGCAAAGGTGCTATCCCTATTAGTGTCTCTGGTCACTCTGGCTATATCTGTGCCTCTTTATACTCAATTTGACAACAGTCTTGCCAGTATGCAATTTGAAGAACTGATCCCCTGGATCAGTAGTTTTCATATCAACTATCATGTCGGTATTGATGGTATTTCCATGCCGCTTATCTTATTGACTACGTTCATCACAGTGATTGTTATTATTGCCGGTTGGGAAGTGATTACTTATAAGACTGCTCAGTATATGGCTGCCTTTTTGATCCTGGAAGGCCTGATGATTGGTACTTTCGCGGCAATGGATGCGATGCTGTTTTATGTGTTCTGGGAAGCCTTACTGATACCCATGTTCGTTATTATTGGTATATGGGGTGGTCCTAATCGTGTATATGCGACCATTAAATTCTTTCTTTATACCTTCCTGGGTTCAGTTTTTATGCTGATTTCATTATTGTATATGTATATGCATGCCGCTGATATTAATGGTGTGGGCACCTTTAATATTCAGGACTTACATAAATTGCCATTAGCACTGAATGCACAGATATTGATCTTTTTGTCCTTTTTACTGGCCTTTGCCGTTAAAGTGCCCATGTGGCCGGTGCATACCTGGCTACCCGATGCACACGTTGAAGCTCCTACCGGTGGTTCAGTGATACTGGCGGCAATTATGTTAAAACTGGGTGGTTATGGCTTTGTGCGCTTCAGTTTGCCCATCACTCCCGATGCTAGTATGACTCTGGACTGGCTTATTATTTTGCTGTCATTAATCGCGATTGTTTATATTGGTTTTGTCGCATTGGTACAGGCAGATATGAAAAAGCTTATTGCTTATTCATCTATTTCTCACATGGGTTTTGTTACTTTGGGCTTTTTCTTATTGTGGAAAATCACCGACAATACCGGTTCGGCATCCGGAGCAGTATTAGGTCTTGAGGGCGGTATGGTACAAATGATCTCTCATGGTTTTATTTCCGGTGCTATGTTCCTCAGCGTTGGTGTACTCTATGATAGAATGCATTCACGCATGATCAAAGATTATGGTGGTGTAGTGAATACTATGCCTGCCTTTGCGACCTTTGCGGTATTTTTTGCTATGGCTAATGCCGGCTTACCGGGCACATCTGGCTTTGTTGGTGAGTTTATGGTGATTATGTCAGCTTTTAAAGCCAATTTCTGGTACGCTTTTCTGGCTGCTATCACATTAATTTTGGGTGCTGCCTATACACTATGGATGATTAAGCGAGTCGTATTCGGCCCAGTGGTCAATGAACAGGTTGAACATTTAGAAGATATGTCGGCCCGGGAATTCTTTATGATGTTTGTGCTGGCCGTTTCAGTACTGATTATCGGTTTATATCCAGCGCCATTACTGGAAGTCATGCATGCGACTATTGATAATCTGGTGGCACATATATCGATAAGTAAAATACCTCTATAACAAGCAATTGAAAAAGATATAACTATATATTTACTATGACTGCTGAGTGTCCTGTAGTATCTTGAAAATAGATAAGCAGATAATCAGTAGTGAGTGGAATCAGGACTAGAGAAACCATACTATGAATTTTGTAACACCCGATTTTATGCCAGCGATGCCGGAAATTTTCTTGCTATCAATGGTCTGTATCATCATGATCATTGATTTGTTTTTGAAAGATGAAAGCCGGGGTGCTACCTATGTCCTTTCACTGATTGCCTTAATTGCTACTGCCTTCCTTATTGGCTCTAATTTTACCATGCAGTCCATTAGCACTTTTAACGGTTCTTTTATCCTGGACCCCATGGCCAGTATTTTGAAAATTGCTATCTGTCTGGTGGTAATTGCTGTCTTTATTTATGCTAAAGATTACCTCAGAGATCGTAATATCTATAAGGGTGAGTATTTTACTCTGGGTTTGTTTGGTGTGCTGGGCATGATGGTTATGGTTTCTGCAGGTAATTTTCTGACGGTATATCTGGGCCTGGAATTACTGTCACTATCAATGTATGCCATGATTGCCATGCAGCGTGATTCAATTATGGCATCTGAAGCGGCGATGAAGTATTTTATTCTCGGTGCTATTGCCTCGGGTATGCTGTTATACGGTATGTCTATGATCTATGGTGTCACCGGTTCTCTGGATTTAGCTATTATCAATAAGGCTGTTTCCGGTGCTGATCGACTGGTGATGAGTTTTGGTCTGGTTTTTATTATTTTAGGTGTGGCCTTTAAACTGGGTGCTGTGCCTTTTCATATGTGGATGCCTGATGTTTATCATGGTTCGCCCACCTCAGTAACTTTATATATCGCCAGTGCACCAAAAATTGCCGCCTTTGCGATGATGTATCGTCTACTGGTCGATGGTCTGGCAGGTATGCAGGCGGACTGGCAAATGATTCTGGTTATTTTATCGGTCTTATCAATGGTGCTGGGCAATATTATTGCTATTGCACAGACCAATATTAAACGTATGCTGGCTTATTCAACCATATCTCATGTGGGTTTTATTATTATGGGTGTTATTGCCGGTACTCAGGCAGGCTATGGTGCTTCGATGTTCTATGCTATTGTCTATGCACTGATGAGTGTCGGTGGTTTTGGTATGATTGCGCTATTAAGCCGTGCCGGCTTTGAAGCTGAAAATATTGAAGATTTTAAGGGACTGAATCAAAAGAGTCCCTGGTTTGCTTTTGTCATGATGGCATTTATGTTTTCTATGGCTGGAGTACCTCCATTTCTGGGATTCTGGGCCAAGATTGCTGTTCTGCAGGAAGCGGTTAATAGCGGTTTTCTCTGGTTAGCTGTTGTCGGCGTAGTGGCCTCAGTAATCGGCGCATTTTATTATTTGCGGGTCATTAAGGTGGTTTATTTTGATAAACCTGTTGATGAAACACCGATACAAGCCAGTATGGATATGCGCCTGACACTGAGTCTTAATGGTCTGGCTATACTCGCCATTGGTCTTTATCCCACGGCATTGATAAGTTTGTGTATCCGCGCATTTGCCTGATTAATATAAAAAACCTGTCATGGACAGGTTTTTTTACATCAACGTAACTCAGCAAAAAAAATTATAGTGCCTTAGCCGCTAACTCTGTTTTACTAGCGGGTATAAAACCATAGCTTTTATAGATATTCTGCGCGTCATCCGTTGCCAGATAGTTTAAAAAGATCTGAGCATTGTCCTTATTTTTTGCCTGATTCAGCATGCCTATGGCATAAGAGACCTTGTCCTGTTTGTTATAGGGAGCAGAGATACTCACGCCATCAATTTTCCTGCCTTCTTTTTTTGCATGCAGGACCTCAGTTGTCCAGACGATACCAACATCAGCCTGACCTTGTTCAATTCTATAAGGTGTTTCCCGGTGATGTCTGGAGGTGAACCATGTTTTGCCTGCAATGGCCCAGCAGCTTTTGCATTGTTTGTCTGCAGTCACTTTCTGGTAGATATTAAGATCTTTGAGCATTTGTGAGCCATAAAATTTAAATATTCCTTCGGTGAGGGGGTTTGGGTGTGATTGCAGCAGATCATCCCGTGCTAAATCTTTCGGGCCGTTTATATTTTTCGGGTTACCCTGCGCAACCATTAGTGCCAGTTTATTATGAGTGTAAATAATATACTGGCTCATTGCTTTTTTTGCTTTTAGTTTCTTTAAATGCTTTAAGTTGACGCTGGCATATAAATCAGGTGTCATTGAGGTGTCCTGCTTATTAATTTTTCCTTGTTTGAGGAGCTGTTTTTTTAATATCTGACCTGGTGGTATGGTCTCGACATAGACTGTTTCTATGGCCTTATGTTTGTGCTGAAAATCTTTGATTAAATCACTCATCACCATAAATTGATTGCCGGCGAGATACATGACCAAATCGGCCTTATAGGAATCATCTATATGGCCATAATCTATCGTGCCATTAGTATGATAGCTTCTATAATCATTATTATGTCCGGCATCACCTTTAGCCATTATCTGGCTGGATAAAAGACATAATGTACTGCCAATTAACATTTTACATAAGTGCTTCATATAACTCTCCAGTTTAATATTACTATTTTTTATAACACTCGATATTTAAGCAAAAATTGCTGTGAATGTATGATAAAGACGTAGTTAAAACATTTTTATTCCATTTTAAAAAATTATTTAAAAATAAATGGAATAAAAATGTTTGTAATATCGTCTTACTATAAGAAGGATGGATCCTTAGACCACAATAATTAAAATAAAAGAGTGATTATGATGTTTTCATTATTTACCAATAAAAAACAAAAAGAGCTTAAAAGTAAACGACAGCAACTCTATCGGGTTGCTTTTTCATGGTGCAACGATGAGCTGTTAGCAGATGATTTGGTTAATGAAACCCTTTTTAAAGCGATGAAAAAATACAATGCGTTACGGGATAAAAAAAATATCAATAGCTGGTTATTTAAAATTCTGGCAAATTGCTGGTATGACCATCTACGTAAAATAAAACCGCTGGTGAATATAGATGATATTGTTTTTGTCGATCACAATACACCTGAAGTGTTATTGCAACAACAGGAAATTATTATGCAAGTCAGGAAGGTGATCAGTTCCTTGCCGATGGGCCAGCGCCAGGTACTGACTCTGGTTGATCTGGAGGGCTTTAGCTACGATGAGGTTGCACAGATTTTAGAGATCCCTATAGGCACAGTTATGAGTCGCCTGAATCGCAGCCGGCTGGCGTTGAAAGAAAAATTAATCAAGAAAAATACGGATAATTCACAGAGGGATTCGGTCGCTGAATTTGCCACCCAGGTGACATCTTTTGTTGCTGATAGACCTAAACTAAGGAGTGTCCAGTGAATACTGAAAATGAGCTAAGTAATGAGCAGATTAACGCCTATGTAGATGATCAGCTCAGCACTGAAGTCAGAGCTGAAATTTTGAATGAATCACAAAAAAATAAAGCGCTTGCTGATAGTATTTGTCAGACCCGCATTATCAAGGAAATGGTTAAATTATCTTATCAGCAGGCCCCGGGTCAAGAGCATAAGAAGAAGACTGAAAATGCAGTTTCAGTCTGTTGGCAGCATGGTCTGGCTGCCAGCTTGCTGCTAATATTAGGCAGTGTAGCAGGCTGGCAGGGTGCTAATACTGTTAGTAGACATTATGCATCAAACGATGTTTTGCCGTTGCAATATACGCAGAAAAATCAGCATCATGTGCTATTACATATTTCCACTGATGAACCCTCACGAGTAAATGCTGCGTTGAATAATGCCGAACGATTGTTAAATTCTAATAACCAACAGGATAAATTTCAGTTACAGATACTGGTTAATGCTGAGGGTATAAAAATACTTCAGGAAGAGCAATCACCCTATATTGAGCGCTTGAAAAAACTGGCAAGTCAACATGATAATGTTTCTTTATTGGCTTGTCAGCGTTCTATAGAACGACAAAAACTCAAGGGACTTGAGGTTCATTTAATCAAAGAAGCCAGTGTAATTCCAGAGGCGTTAGAAGAAATTGTTAATCGATTACATCAGGGCTGGGTCTATATCAGAGCTTGAGCGATAGCCAATAGTATTGATAAGAGCCAGACTCTGTGCTTAAAACAGAGTCTGGCTAATAGGCTTGGCTTAGTACAGGCCGTGAGTAAAGAAGCCGTTAACAACCATAATGAGTAACATCAGGCCAATTCCCAACAAAGTAAAACCAAGAATATGAGAGATGATATTCCATTGTTTTGATGGACCTTTGACCAGACGTTTTTCCAGTTCACCTGATGCTTTCAGACGTTCATATTCTTCTGGACGTTCTTCTTTTAACTCTTCCAGATCCCAGACGCCGGTGAACATTACTGTGTCCAGTGGAAATTTAGCAGGTCTGAAATGGTTGTTAAAAAAGTGCACAACAAATAAGGTCAGTACAGCTAAAAATGCTTCCAGACCATGAGCAATAGTGGCCAGGTTAAAAATCCAGCCAGGAATATATTGTCCTATATCTTCATAAAACCATAATATAATACCGGATGTGCCAATGACAAATGCACCCCAGTATACTGCCCAGTAGTCAAATTTTTCCCAATAGGTCCAGCGGTCAAAGCGTGGTTGTTTACCTTTACCGAAATACCAGCGGAACTGACCTTTCATGTCTTCCCAGTCTTTCTTTCTGGGCAGCAGAGAATCAGGACCAAACCATTCAAAATCTTTGTTCTTGAAAATACGCAGTAAGACCACTGCCCCGTGACCAAAGATGGCCAGCAAAAAGATGATACCTGCCCAGTGGTGTAATATGTTGAGCGTTTCTGAACCCCCTAGCAGTGGGACTATAATCATTGCCCAGGTAGTGTTTGGATACATGACGACCATACCGCTTAACACCAGAAACATCAGAGACAGGGCCAGCATCCAGTGATTAATACGCCAGTACCATTTAAAACGCTGATAATAAATACCGCTATGTTTCTTTTCTGGTTTAACGCGTATAGGGTAGCTGCGTGAATTACTATGTTGATAGATAACCGGACGCTCTTTTTTCTCCCGCCAGAACCATAACACTGAATGCATATAGAAGAATACTAATACGGCAACAACAAGTGCTCCCATGCCTTTGCCCAGAATCCATAAAGCAGGATATTTGTCAAAATTTCTGGTGGTGCCATGGGGATGATACTGGGCAAAATTCTCATTGGCTTGTTCATGGCATTTTTGACAGGTTTTAACAATATTTTTTGGATTAACCGGGGACGCTAGATTATCTGTATGAGTAATAGTATGGCTATCATGACAGTCCACACATTTTGGCGCTTCATTGCCGCCATGCCATGCTAGCTGGCCATGAGGGCTGGACATATAGCCATCCAGTTCAGCCTGGTGACAGCTGCCGCAACCTTCGGTAATGATCCGGTGTGCGGGCAATTTTTTAATGTCATTAATCTGGTGAGAACTATGACAATCGGTACAGGTTGCTGAGTCACCTTTCCAGGGGGTTTTTAATGCAGCACCATGCATGGACTGGCGATATTCCTTCAGTGCATCCGCATGGCAGGAGCCGCACACTTCAGGTGAGTTTAAACGATAGGTTTTTGCACGTTTATCCTCAGAGGGAAATACATAATGGGCGGTGTGACAGGTAGCGCATTTGGCATTATTTTTTATTCCCTGATCACCATGAGCGGAAAGCTGGTATTCTTTGGTGTAAGTGACTACACGTTTGGGTGGTGGGCCACCAAAGAGTGAATTACGTTTCTTACTGGCAATAGTATCATCTTCAGTCAATTTTTCATGGCAGCTGATACAGTCAACTGTACTTAGGCTACGTTTACGATGAGGTAACTCTTCAATATCTGTATGACAATCTGTGCAGTGGCCTTTACCGTGTACACTATCTTTGAATGTACGACTATCAACAAAGAGCTGTTTTTTCCCTGATGAACCGTGTTCACCCATAGGTATACTAAAACCACGTTCGCCATGACATTCAGTACAATCCTCATCAGCAAAGGGTTTAGCTTGTAGTGTATTGATGCTGCTTAACAGACTCATGGTGGTGAATAATAGAAGAAAAAATTTAGATATTTGCATAAGGAATAGTATTCTTTGAAATTTCAGGTGATTGCACATTATAAAAATAACTTATTAAAATAAGCCCGATAAAGACGTATTTTAATAAGACTTCTCAGACCTGATTTTTTCAGAGCCTGAGAAGAATTACTAAAAAGATTTCTTAGCGTGTACTACTTTTTAGTTTGCTTGAAACCATGATCATTAGTATCAATTGGACGCCAGAACTTAGGCGGCTTTTTACCAAGATACCAACGGTGTAATGGTGATTCAAGTGTTTCATTAAGTAGCTTTTCAACTGCATCAGCACCCTGGGTATTACCTTGTTCACGTGCTAGTTTAATCTTCTCCTTGATTGCTGGTATTATTTCAATATAGAAACGTTCAGCCATGACAAACATGCCTTCCCAATGGGCATAGTCCGGAGCAAACATAGCAGCACCATGACGGGCACGACGACCTTCGTGATGCCATAATAAGAACCACTTCCATTCCAGCTCTTCATTGAATTTAATCTTGTCTAATAAGCCATATTTCAGCATAGTTGCAATGAGTTCTTTGGTCGGAATAGCGAACTTGTTATTATAGTTTTCAACAAAAGCATCCAGTTGTTCGAAGTGATTATCAACAGTGCTGGTGGCATGACAGTTACCGCAAACATTCTTCATATCCTTACGGCGCTGTAACCAGGGCTTAACTTTTTTACCCTGTTTAATGGCTTTTGCATCAATTTTTGTTGAAATAGGGGCTCTGAGATTCCATGAAATACGTGCACCGATATCATGAGTGCTGGGTAGATCAGGAGTGGCGGCCATATGACAGGTAGCACAGGTAGGTGCGGCATCATAATCTTCACCAACAACCCATTTTGCTGAGTCCATATTCATTTTGTCCTGATTAGCTCTGAAGGCGACACCATGAGCGGATTCTTCATAGATTTCTTTTTGTGGATGATCAGGACCCAAATGACAACGCCCACAATTATCCGGGTGGCGTGCCTGCTCTGAACTGAAATTGTGACGTAAATGACAAGCAGAACAAGAACCTCGGGAACCATCGGGGTTAATTCGTCCAATACCCGTGTTTGGCCAGCTTGAAGAATTCAGGGTGCCGTCTGAATTTACTCTTACGATAGATCCGTGACAACCGGCACAACCAATAGTAGTCACAGGGGAGGTGCCACCCAGATTAGGGCCGCCTTCAACTACTTCTGCCAGACGATTATCCAGGGTGCCGAGAATATCGCCAGCAGATGCATGGTGACTGGACTCAAATTCTTTGGTTGTTTTTTCATGACATTGAGCACAGTCTTTTGGTGATACCAGTGGTGAAATAACAAAATCTTTATGCATAATAGCATCTTTATCTGATTTCTTGGCTTCATGGCACTCATAACAACCTACATTGGCACCATAGTGCTTGGAATGACCCCATTGATTATAAATTGCCGGTGTTTTTTCTTTGTGGCAGGATGCACAAGTCTTACTTTCATCACTCAGATGACTGAGTCCCTTATTAACTTTAAAAGGGGTATCCTTGGCTGTATCTGTTGCTGCAGTCATTGCATAAAGTGAGTTGGACAATACGAATACAAGCACTGCTGCGGCGTAGGCAGTTTGCTTAACTGTCCGCAGATAATTTAATTTCATTGGGTAAATACCTCTTAAGTGACAAAATTAGGAATTAACGGGATTAAAAACATTAGTACGTTTCCTAGCACTTTTTGTGCCATATAATGATGTTTAGTATAAGTTGAATTAACTTGTTGATTATACGGTTGAAGCCTAACTTGAGTATTTGTCTCGGGTAATATAATAATAAGCTGATTTTGTTCTATAAGAGTGCATTCCGCATAATCATGCACCGTAATAAGCCGTTGTAAATGCAGTGCTATTACCAATAAATTACTAGAAAGGGGGAGGCGAAGAAAAGTGGATGCGGGTATTATTTTCAGGGTGCTCAAATTCTAAAAATGTTGCGTGTAATAATAGTCTTGGGGCTAAGCTCAGTGCTTTTTTATGTGCATAAAGTGGATCACCGATGATTGGATGACCTATGGCCTGCATATGGACTCGTAGCTGATGAGAACGACCGGTTATTGGCATTAATAATATTCGCTTACTATGTGCGTAGTGTTTGATATGATCTTCAGCAGACAAAAGCTTCCAGAATGTCTGGGCAGATTTTCCCTGTTGCTGATCGACGATTTGCAGTGGCCGGTTTTCCCAGTCACAGCGTAGTGGTAAATTAATTTCGCCGCGATTACTTTTAGGCTGACCATAGATGATTGCCGTGTATTGTTTAGCTACCCGGCGTTCCTGGAACTGACGGCTTAAATGACGATGCACTTCTTTATTAAGTGCCAGTACGGTTAAACCTGAGGTTTCCCAATCCAGTCTGTGTACGGTTAAAATACCGTGGTAGTCGTTGCTTAGGCGAGAGATAAGACAGTCTTGTTTATCAATACCTCGACCGGGTACAGAGAGTAATAAATGAGGTTTATTGACGACAATTAATGATTGATCAGCATAAATAATACGGATTTTTTCTGTGCTATTGCAAAACGTTCTGCTCATGGCGTGGTTATATTGATTTGTGCCGGATAGGCTTCAAGCTGAGTGACTAACTGCTGTGTTTGTGTGGACAAGTTACTGCTGCGTAGTTGCTTAAGTTCGTGCAGGTAATCCGCTAGTTTAATACTGGCATCACCATCATCCGCAGTGATTCGCTGTTGACGAAAATGATTCCAGCGGCTCAGCTCGTCGGCAGATAAAGTGTGTGGATAATTACGGCAACGGTAGCGAAATAACATTTCTTCGAGTCGTTCATCTTCAAAATTAAGGCTTAATCGACCTAGTTCTGATGCGGCAGTTGTTCTTATACGTGTTATTTTTTCCTTATCTGCTGAAGAGAAAAAGCCACCTGAGTATAAGCTTTGGTCAGGATCGTCACTGTCTGCTGAATAGCTGTTTTTAAACGCCTGCTGGATCTTTTCCGGGAGACTTTGATCTGTTTTTAACCGCTCAAGATGATGAGCGCATTGTTGTAGATCAATATCCCATTGTTGTCTGTTTTTTTCGCTTAGTGTTTTTAAGGGTACCAGTACCGGGCATTTATTTAAATGAATCGTTTTAAGTGCAGGACGTGTAATAGTTTCAGGCAAATCGGTTCTTGGGCTAAACAGTAGTTCATTGATTTGATTACTATCCATATTGAGTAGTTCAGCTGGATCGGACTGCAATTCATAGACAATGATTGCATTCTTATTTTGAGCATCAAATGCAATGGGTACGACAATACCCATATGTCCTTTGGCCGCGGGATACATACCACTGATATGTATTAGTGGTTTTTGTTGCTCTATATTAATTAATTCCTGTAGTACATATTTACTCCTGTGA